>ERZ772900.13-NODE-13-length-149681-cov-27.561300_pt1 | contig 149681 bp, 211 predicted proteins | sample MGYA00512124_ERZ772900 | MGnify/ENA primary metagenome ERZ772900 (study PRJEB29015, sample SAMEA2737716) | human gut metagenome | biome: human gut; feature: human-associated habitat; material: faeces | place: China | collected 2012 ... | reverse complement strand
TCTTTACCATCTACTTCAATCTTTTGGTTTCTTAAATAAGCACCATCAGCTCCTACATAATATCCATCTGGTGTAAATGTATTTGCTTTCATTACACCATCATCACCTAAATAGTAATCTCCTACCCATGCATTCTTTTTCATTAAACCATTGGCATTCACATAGTAGTAGTTTCCATTATATTTGATCCAAGCATTTCTTACATATACACCATCCGCTCCACAATAATATCCATCTGGTGTAAATGAATTTGTCTTCATTTTTCCATCAGAATCCAAATAATATGAGCCAGCCCAATTTGATGTAACCATACAACCTGAATTTTTAAAGAAATACCAATTATTGTTAACTGATAACCAACCCGTTTTTACATAACCATTACTTGTAAAATAATAAGTTTCATTCTCAATCTTTTTAAATCCAGAATTTTCATAAGTACCATCCGAATATTCATACCATTTTCCAACACTATTCGAAACCCATTTACCAACAAGTTTAGGAATTGATTCTTCTTTCGTTTCCTTACATAAATTACAAGTATAAACCTTTTTACCCTCATGATCTCTTGTAGGATTTACTGTACTTGTTAATATCCAATCATGAGATAACTTAGGTATAACAGTTTCATCAACTGTAGAATCACATCTTGTACAATGATGAGACTTACTTCCAGACTCTGTACAAGTTGCCTTCTTATCAATTGTCCATTCATTCGAATAATCATGTCCTAAAGCTTTTACCACTTCAATTTTTGTAGTCTTACAATCCTTACAAGTATATGTTTTGACACCAGATTTAGTGCAAGTAGGACTTGTAGTAATCACACCATTATCAAAGTCATGAGACAACTTAGGAATAACAGTCACATCCGTCTTAGAATCACAGCGAGTACAATGATGAGACTTACTACCAGATTCTGTACATGTAGCTTTTTTATCAATTGTCCAATCACTAGAATAATCATGTCCTAAAGCATTTATTGCTTGTATCTTAGTTTTATTACAAATAGAACATTCAAAAGTTTTAATCCCTTCTTTTGTGCATGAAGGTTCAGTTGTTACTATACCTTCATTCCATTTATGTACATCTTTATTATTTCTAGTAACAATAATCCAATGTTTATCACCAATAAAGAATGATTCTAAACCATAATTATCAGTTGTGTCATAAACTTCAATATCAAACAAAAACCAATGTCCACTAGGCATATTACTTTTTATTGTAAATAAACCTTCATACAATCCTGATTTTTTGTTATATTCTAAAGTATGAGATTCTTGTTTATTTGTCTCTTCATTATACATTGTAAATTTAGCTTTCTTAATTTCAACATTATCAATAATTTTTACAGATAGCATTACAGAATCACCCGTTGTTGCCGTACCTTGATTAAATTTAACAGTATCTTTATTAGACGGCAAATATTTTACCATATCCTCTATCAACATAAATCCAACTAGGTTTATAAATATCATTTAATTCTATTATCATTTTTACAGCATTATCTAAAGTGTATTCTCCTCTAGGCACCTCTATACGTTTTATTACCTTAAATTTTCTTATATCTACATCAAAATCTAAAATAATTATAGAACTAGAAGCTTGATATTTATCAAAATCGACTCCCATACATCTAAATGGATTATATGGCGGTAAATTATTTCTATCATATATGTATTCATCTGGATAATTTCCTCCAGATAACTCTATTTTTCTTTTATCATTTTCTGTTAATTTATCATATGTATAATATTTAAAAGTTAAAGCTTTATCTAGTTTGTTTTTATCAAAAACACCTGCTTCTTCAGTTCCAAATATAGCAAGTATTTCGTGATCATATTGAGATTGAGTTAGTTCTGCTCTAAATTGATCCTCCATCTGTTGATTCCAGTTAGGATTATGCATAGATGGATGATAATGATGTGAATATCCGAAAGATTTATCGGTACACATCCTGTAAAAAGTACCACGTTTACCAGTCGGAGTAGAACTTGCAGTTATACCAATATCAGAACGTTCTCCAGCAATCATAGCAACAGTAGAAAAATCATTTTCTGCCATATAATCTATTTCGTCTAAGAATATCCAATCTGCTCTTTGTCCTCGTATTGATGCTGCTCCTTGTCCAGAAGAAGCTCCAGTAGTAAAGCCCATTATAGTGGAGCCATTTTTAAATTCTATCATATATGGGCTATTCTTCATTCTGACAACATCATTTTTAATCAAAGGACTATCTTGAATGATTTCTCTCATTCTCATAAAAATCAAATTAACTTGATTTTCGTATGGAGTAACATAAAGGATTCTAAAGTTTTTATTAGTACATACTTTATGAAGTCCTTCTACTATCATTGTCTCTGTTTTTCCAGTATTATGCGTAATAATATCATTTGCAATAAAATTATGCGTATTAGAGACTGTTAAATCATAGGTATCAAAATCTCCAATATACTTTATAGATTTTATTTCTTGCCATTCAATATCACCATCTATTAATAATGATAAATCTTGTATATCTAAATATTTAGCTATTAGTTTGGCTCTCTGTTTTTGTAACTTATACTTTTCTAATCTTAGTCTACTATTTTGTCTAGTAGTATCTTCCCATAATCTAACTAAATCTGCTTTTGTTACTTGTTTAGACTTCATCGTTGATATTATTTCTTTGTTAATAACCTTTGGCATAAAACTGTCTAAATCTAGTTTTTTGTTCACATCATCAACGACTTTTTGTAATGCTTTTTCTTTTCCATAGATACCAATTTCCTGTGCAAATATATTAATAGATTTTTTATCATATATTCCTAAATTCCAAGCTTTTTGTGTTTTTTTTGAAATATTACTTTTTATTCCAAATCTTAATAGTAGATGGCTAATTTCTCTAATTAGTATTTCAGAATTAGAAGCATATCCTATTTCACATAACCATTTTTGATTGCGATAATAAGACGATGCCCAACCATCTGTAGCAAAGAGCCTAGATAAAAATAATGCAATCTGTTCTTTTTTTAACTGAAAAATTTTTTTAGGAATTATCTTGTTATCTGCATTACGATTGTAAACATCATATTGTATTAATAGATTTTTTACTTTGTTTGGATAAGTACGGTTATGTCTAAACTTATTTTTTCTAATAATAAAATCATATTGTCTTTTACTAGAAGGGTATTGAAATAATTCACAATCATAATTCTTAACAATTTGTTCCATTTCTAAATGTTGAGCGCTATTGGGGATCTGAGTAAAACGTATATTTTTGTTTTTACAATTACCATCTCCTATCATATAAGCTAGTAATTTAATATCGTTTATATCTATAGATTCATTCCCAAAAAAGTCCAACTTACTTGGCGTAGCCAACATTTCGCCAACTTGTAAGTTTTTTAATTCTTTCCATCCTTCCGCTGTAAAAAACGGATGATTATCTGTAGCATCAATTTGCTTACCGCCTTTTAAAGTCAAACGATAAACTGATTTTTTACCATTAAAAGAAATAGGACAATCATTTTCTATTTGTATTTTATACTCGTTATTCATAGTTGCAACAGATGTTTTTCCTATGGAATATAAAGACTCTATAGAGTTCATTTCTCCTGTTATAGGATTAAAAATTTTAATCCATCCAGGAAGACAACGTCTTCCACATTGATATACTTTACGAACACTTCGATCTCTAAGCATTTCTGCTTGATAATCTCTAGCTTCCCAAGGCCCTATTTTTTTTGTTTTAGGATCAGATATTCTAATAAATGTTCTTGCCCATAAAACTGGATCATTTTTTATTTGTTTTAATTTTTCTATTTCTACTGGTGTAAGTTTTGCTATATAAAACACCCTCTTACAATTTTAATATTGATCTTCTAATGTAATATATGTATTTGAGGGAAATCCTCTTAAACGATTTAAGGTAGTAGATGTAACATAAATTATTTTAGATCCATTAGTAAATAATATCTCAAAAGGATTAAATCGATAAACATGATTAATCAATGAAGTACTATTTTTTAGAAATATATTAGTTTTTTTCATTATATTTTTTATATCAAAAAAGGTATGCAATTTAAAGACTATAAGAGAATTGTTTTTATTAAATGCTTCATATAAAGATTTTATTATTAACGCTTCTGTTTTTCCTTGTCGTCTTTTTTTATCTGAAACATATGTATCATAAGAATATGTCTCTAAAAAAATATGTTGGTATTCATTTTTTGGAGTCCATTTTTTATTTTTATCATCTCTTATGTTATTTTTAGCCCATATTGTAATTCTATTTTTACTATTTTTTTTAAAATAAGATACTATTTCCATAAAACTCTCCTTTTATTTTAAAACGGATTACTATATAGTTGAGCATTAGTTTTTTGTCCTTTAGTATCAGCAGCGTCTAATACTGCATTACCCATTCCTAATACCATACCAGCACCAACAACATGTCCACTATAAGCATGTACATAATCACGAATATCTGGACCATTTTGTGCTTCTTGTTGTAATATACGTGAAACATCATCTATATTTTTTACATTATCGCCAAAAGTACTATAAATATCATTAATCTGTTTAGTCTTATCTGCCTCTGATAGATCAGCATTGTCTTGTATAGCTTTTATTTTTGCCTTAGTTCCATTAAGTCTATTAGCTAAGCGTTTGCCCATGTAACTAGAAGCTCTATTATCACTACCGCTCATTGCAGCAAAATCGTTAGCAGATATAGGACCAGATTGGAGTGGTTGCGTAGTGTTTGAAATTGATTGTTTATATTTTTTAGCCCAATTTACAAAATTTTTCCATTTATTGTCTACTGATTCTTCTGATGGTCCTATGACATTTTTTCTAATATGTCCAAAACCACTAGTATCTGGTTTTGAGATAGGGGCTTCTTCTATAGTATGATAAACATTACGGTATTTTGCGAAATCATCCCATGAAGCACTACGTCTTTCTTTAGTGAGAAAGTTACTATAATCACCTTTATCAAATGAGTTTAATATAGTTTTTCGTTCTGAAGGTTTATATTCAGATCTATCTAATACGTATTTTAATGCTTTTCTTTGATGTTGAGGGTTTTTTATGTCTAATTTACTAACGTATTTTTTAAATTTATTAGGATTAAATTTAGGCAATTTATGTCACCTACCTACTATCTCATCATATATTTAGCTTCATTGCCTAGCATAGCTTGTTGAATATTATATTTACTACGTTGAGCAATAGCCATTCCTGCTTGTCTCATTGTGTATGCCTGTTCTGTATCATTAAATTTTGCATTTTGAAAAGCTTGTTGTTTTTGCATAGCTCCTAATTGTCTTGAATATTGTCCATATGCTTGATATGCATCAACGGCTAATCCAGGGATTTCTTTAGCCATAGAATAAGCTAGATATGGAACAAATCCAACAGTAGAAACTAGTGCTGCATCAAAAACAGCACTAGCAGTTGCCTTAGCAAAACCAGCACCTTCTTCTCTTTCTGTTTGATATGTATCTAATGCTGATATACCTGAAAATGCAACATTTAAAGAAGTCATTTTATTAGATAAAATTGTTTTAGCTAAATTGCCAACTGGTATAATCGCCATATTAAATCACCTTCTATCTGTTATTATGTAAAGCAAATACTAAATCTCCTGTTGCTCCACCAAAATCTATTTTATTTGATTTTGTATTTTGAAAAACAGGAGTGGCAGTAGTTATGTTAGTATCTGTTGATCCCATATTTTTAAAAGAATTAGAATTATTAAAATTAGCCACCATTTCAAATAATGCAGTTCCTGCTAGAGCAACTTTGCCTCTACCTGTTAATTTTAGTTTACCAGCTCTATGCTCTAATTGATTTTTAGTAGCATTATATACAGTTTCTTCTGGTGTATATTTTGCTAAACTAGAAGAAAAATTATATAAACCCTTTACTGTTTTTCCTATAGGATTACGCCAATCGTCATATTTTAAGGAATTTAATACATTTTTTCCACCATAGTATCCTAAATTTACGCTTAATTTTCCTAATCCAGAAGTTAATCCTATTGCTCCTCGTCCAAGAATACCTGCGGTACCTAAGCTTAATTTTCCAATTGTTTTTCCTGTTTTCCAAGCGAGTTTACCTGTATTTTTAGCTAAAAAACCTACTCCAGATAAAGTAGCATCACCAATTCTACTACCTATACCATCGTGTACAGTTCTTATATTTTCCATAATTAATCATCCATTAAAGAAGATCCAACATATCCAGCTCCAGCAATTCCTGCTCCAATTCCACCTACAACAGCAGCGTCAAGAGCAATTTGCTCATATTTTATACCTTTTTTGTTTGCACCAGCATATCTATATCTTTTTGCAGCCATATTTTTAATATAAGCTCCTTCAGCAGTTGCCGCTTTATGAAGTTCTCCATATACATTTTTGCCCAATGTCATTACATTAGCTAATGAATCTTGAAGTCCTGCATTCCCGATATCTATAGTATTAATAGCTTCAGAAATAGTATTGCTTCCCTTAACTCCCATTTCACTTAATGTTCCTGAAACTATAACATTTTGTTTATTTAAAAAATCCTTTCCAAAAGCTCCTAATGCCGGAATAGGATTATAAGGTTTTCCCATAACAATCTTCCTTTCTATATATTGTATTAGATAAACGGTATTCCCATTAAATCAAACTTACCATCACTATCTCTATATAAACCGCCTCCAGAAGCTAATCGTCCAGCAGATGATAAACCACTATATCCTAATAAAGTAGAACCAGCTACATGAGTTCCTATTTTACTTTTATCGAATGATCCATTTGAATTCAGATAAGACATATGGAATCTATTATTTAAAGATAAATTACTCATATAACCATCTTTATCTATAGAAATTTCTTCATTTTTGTCATTATAATATTTATTGTCTTTTTTAGTAATTCCAGCTCGTTTTAAATATCTTTCATTCATATCAGAAGCCTTTACTCTATTATGAGTAAATCTTAAATTTTTAATACCTTCTTGAAAAATTTCTTTTGGCGATGTAGTAATTTGATTAATAGTTTTATTACTATGTAACATTTGGCTTACTATTTCTCCAGCTAAAGACATAAAATCATCTCCTTATTTTATTTAGTATTATAATTATTGCCTAATTTAGCAGAAGCATATAAATTATCGATATATGTAATTATTTTTTCTCTTATTTGTTCCATACAACAATCTCTTCTAGCTTGAATAAAAGAACCTTTATTTTTTATTTCTTTTAAAGAATAATAACGTTCTATAGAGTCGTTAGACTCATTTACTATAAAAATACAACCATTTTTAAAATAAGCTGAAATTGTTGTGTCATAAGGAGTTTCTTCTGTTTTGATATCAATTATGAAGTTATTTATTACTTTATCAAAATCATTATCAATTCCTAATAAGTGTTTATCGTAATATTCTTGATTTATAATTTTTTCTTCATTATTATCATATTTTATTTTGTATGTAGAATTATTTAATTTAATAATTTCTTTAATCAATCTAGTTTCTATATATTCCATATAATTTTATTTTCCTCTTTTACATTGATTTTGTATTATCGCATGTTATAGGCGAATTATTATATATAAATGGATTTTTCCATTCAGTATATTCATTGGGGATTTTTTGAGGAATATTATATATATATGGACTATAGTCATAATGATTTTGTTTTTCTAATAAAATTTCTTTAAAAAAATCTATTATGTCTTTTTTGTCTCCTTTAATATGTATTTTGTCTATTATAGTGTTTTTAAAAGAAATTTTATCTATTAATACTTCCATTCAATAATGCCCTTCTTTTATATTTTATCTATTAAACGATTTATTTCTTTTACTACTTTTCCGTCAGCTGCATCTATAATAGCTAAATATGCCATTATTTTAGATACTTCAGATGCATTTGCGGTAACTAATTTTTCTTTTAATTTTATTTTTGTTTCTTCTCTTTTTTGAGTAAGAGTAGTTGTAATAAAAATTTTAGCTATTTCTTTTAATATATTCATAAATTCCCCTTTTAAAATAATGGTATATTTTTTACAAAAGCACGTTCTTCTAATACTTTTAATTTTGCTCTCATGTAGATTAGTTGTTCATATAAAAGCTCGTAACTGCATTTAGGCTTAAATGGTAATGTTCCTGCTTTATAAGCTTCTAGCATTCTTTCTAGACCTTCAGTTCTATTTCTGTCTTGGTAATATTCTGCTTTAAATCTTTTTTTATAGTCATTACTTCACATCAAATCAATGGTATCTTTTAATTCTATATTCTTTAATCTTGTATCTCTCAATTTCATAACTATCTATCTCCTTTAAAACCATTTGCAGATTGAAGTAAAAACCCTAAATATTCCCAAATTTTATTCTTAATACGTTTAATGCAACATTGTTTACCAATTTCCATATCGAAATTTTTTGCATTTACACATGTAGAAGCATCAGTAATAATGAATCCATTTTTACATATAGTCTGTGTTACAGTTGTTTTATCGCCCATTTTTATTGTTTTAATTTCTTCAATAAAATTATCTACGTCATTTTGAGTGATTTTATCTTCTTCTTCTAATTGTAAATATTGTTTTTCAAATTCTTTTTTGGGGCACCAAGATATATATTTGTCTTTGTTTTGATAATAAATTTTATATCCATCTGCTCCTATTTCATATTTACCGTATTTTTTCCATGATTTACATGGTTCTGCTTTGATAAGCTTGACGCTGATGTATGTTTTCATCGACTATTCTCCTTTAACAGTATAATTTTCCCATTTTTTATAAACATCTACATAAGTTTCGTTTTCATTGCCGTTATGAGTTATTTCATAGTACATACCATCGCTAACTGTAGTGCTTACAAGAGCTTTCCAATTTTGTAATGTTTTACTAAACCAAACTACATAAACATCATTCATTGTGATTTGTTTATTATCTGTTTTATCGACATGACTATTAAAATACTCCATTACTATTTTTTTTGCTTGTTCTTGCATTGTTATTTCTCCTTCTTTTTTATTTCTTTTTTTAGATATATATATGTCATTTACATTTACTATTTCTATATCATTTATGTCATTATTAATACTTATTTTTCTTGTTTTTGCTTGTACCACTATATAATCACCTTAATTTTATATATTTTAACTATTAACAGTTAATGTAGATAATATTTCGGACATAGATTGTTGATTTTCTTGATTATTATTTTTATTATCTTTTCGTGTTAGCATCATTAATTGATAAGCTTCATTTCTTTTCTTTGATATTCTTTCATAAGCTTCCCATGCTTTAGACACTGTAGGTTGTTTTATTTCATCGCCTAATTCTGTTATACCAGTTGTTATTTCTATTACTGGAGTACCTTCTTTGGCCATTAATGCCCTACATCTTTCTAACATTATGTCATAGCCTATTATTTCATTTAATAAAGTTCGATCAGTAAAAGAAGTGCTATCTATATCTATGTCTTGAGCATAGCTACAAGCACTTTTTTCTATCATCGCAGTCTCTAAAGGACAATATTCTCCCTCTGGAGCTAAATCATATGCTAATAATTTACAAGTGTCAGAATATGGACATTGTCTAGATTTGCAAATCAAAGGGATTTTAGCATACATTCCGGTCTTAGTTGATAACATAGCCATAGCTGCTTTTTTTGCTTCTAATCCTTTATTACTATAACCCCATATATTATTATCTTTTATTAATTGCTTTTCTAATTCTTTTCTATTGTCCACATCTTTTATTTGTTCTACATCATTTACAGCCATATACACTCCTCTAGTTATCTTTTATAAATATTTCATCAAACTTAAATTCGTATGCAATATAATCTTCTTCAGACACAAATGTTTCTTTATATACATTTATTCTATTTATTTTATATTTATCATTTTCAATTGTCTTTATTTCATCTATGTATTTAGGAATTTCTAAAACTCCTGTTCTATAGATTATTACTGGATTAGCATTAATGTCCTTTTTTCTTTCTACAGTAAAACGACCATTTAATTCTATTTCATTATTAATTTTTAAATTAGACATATTATTTACCCTCCTTTAACAATTTATTACGCATTTTTTATCTGTAATAACAAAAAACCTAGTCAAGTATTTTAATTGATACTCAACTAGGTTTTTATTTTTATTTCATATTAAAATGGTAGGAAATCATATATAGTTTTAATTTTTATAAAATTTTTCTGAGGGTACCAGGTCTTATATGAAAATTTTTGATGTGAGAATTCTAGCCCCCGGGGTAGGTTCTCGTGTTGAAAATTTAATGAAAAAAAGAAAGGAGATGGTACCCTTGGAAAAATTCATATGGATATTTAGAAAACCAATTGCCATTGGGATTTTTATTAGCTCATTTGTTATTGGCATATCAATAGCTATAAAAATTTTGATGATAGATCGTATCGAAATAGCAACTAATGCTATCAAGATATGGTTTAAGTAATTGGTATAGGGTGATGTTAGCAGCATTGCCCTTTTTCTAATTATCCACATAAATATTATAACAAAAAAAGATTAAAAAATTAAGAAGAATTAGGTGATAAAATATGATATATCAAAATATTTTAAATGGATTATGTGATATTTATAATCTTCCCAGAATAAAAGTAGTTTTTAATAAAGATTATCTAACCAATCCTAATGCTGGAGGACAATATAATTTTATTACTAATGAAATTATTATTGATGAAAATGAGCAATGTATAATGGAAATTTTATTTCACGAATTTCGACATTATTGGCAATATAGAAAATATGCAAAAATTTTTATATGGTGGACTTGTCGGAGTATGGGATTATTTCACAAATTATATTGGACTAAATTTTGTTCAATAGAAGAGGATGCTAGAATTTTTGGTAATACTTTAGGAGAATCTAGTAGAAAAGATCTATTAGGACTATATAGTACAGAACAATTGTGTTATTTAAGAGATAATCAAACAGCATTAAGATATGCTATTGATTATGTTGAGAATTTCCTCTAATTAATTCAGGAAAACCATTTTTATGAATTCTTTTTATAAGTATTTTATGTGATTTAATTTTAAATTTCTTTTTATCCTTTTCATTGTAATAAAAAGAAGTTAAACCAAAATTAAAATCATTTTTTTTATCAAGCATAATAAGACCTCTTTTCTTAATAGCATTTATCTTAAGTATATATCTATTAAGAGAAGAGGTCAATTTTATTATTATAAAAGAAAGGCTGTTTACTATGAAAGAATTATTAAAAAGAATTGCATCTACTATTGTTAGTATTAGTTTAAAAATTATTGTTTATTTTTGGTTAATTAAATTAGCTAAAAAATATGGAACTAGTGTTCCAAAGGTTAATTTTATTAAAGAAAAAGAAGAAAGTACTCTTGCTTATTATGGTAAAGGCTCAATACGTATAGACATATATAAACATCATTCATTTGAAACATTAAAAAGAACTGTATTTCATGAATATCGTCATCATTGGCAATGGAGCAAACAACATTTAATTTTTCAATGGTGGATTGAACATAATGAGATTTATGCAAACTTATATCCTTATACCAGTATAGAACTAGATGCGTATAGATTTGGAAATAGCTTAGGAGTATTAGATGATGATTTAGTTTTTAGATTAATGCCTTTAGAAGCTATTGAGAACTGTTATTCTGATGGTTCTTTAGAAGAAGTTTTTCATAAGCTTTCTTATCTCCTAAACCAAAACAAATAGTTCTTTGATTTTTAGGAATATCGTCGACTTTATCTGGTTTAACGTATTTAATTGCCCATAAAAAAATTTTATCTTTAAGTTTATTAAACATAATATAAGACCTCTTTTCTTAATAGTTTATATCTTAATTTAAGTATATATCTATTAAAAGAAGAGGTCAATTTTTTATGTACACATATTGAAAGGAGGTGATGCTTATGAGATTTAAAAGATACAGAAGACTAATAGCTATAAGTTTTATAATCGCTATTGCACTAGTGATTTATTTAACCTGTAGCTCTAGTCATATCGAATTTGAAATTAGTGTTGGACCATCAACATTACATTTAACATTCGATAAATAAGCTAACATCAATGAGGAGTCAGTTTTATAATTGGCTCCTTATTAGTCTTCTGTATGTATTTATATTTTAATTTACGGTGTGTTAAAAATCAATGTTTTATTAAAAGAAAGAGGTATTTATTATGAATTTATTAGTTACATTAATTATAGTTATGGTAGTTTTATCTAATATTACAGCTCTTAGAATTGTTATATTAAGTATAAAATCTAGTTTTACTTTTGATATTAATTGGATAGAAGATTTATTTAAGTTTATTACAGTAAATCCTCCAGTTAAAGAAAAAAGAGATAAAATTAAAAGATATGCATTTAAACGTACGTCTTTTAACAAAGGTTATAAGTTTATTAATAAAGTAAAATGCGATAAAAATATATTTGTTAATAAATTAGCTAAAAATACTAAAATAAAATTCGCTAAAAGTTTAAAACGTAATAAAACATACAATAGATATAGAACATTAAAAATGTATTATATAACAAAACTTTTTCCTATTTTAAAACAGAATGGAAAAGTATTCTTTTCTATAGAGAATAATGACTCTATATCTTTTTATATGTGGCATGACGTTAAAGAATGTTGTAGTAGTATGTCGTTAGATGCTAAATGTTCTAAAATTACGGGTTGGAAATATAATAGTAGATATAATTATTTTAATGATTATATTTGCTTTTCTTACAAACACAGCTATTACAATTTAATAAATTATTTAGATTTTAGTTCAACTAGTATGAATAAGACTAAAATTTTAAATGAAAAACAATTTTATGAAGAAATATTAAAATTGTTTGCTGAATAATCATAATATTCGTATCTTTTACTGGAAGGAGGTGATTCCAATGCACAATAAAAGATACGATAGAATGAAAGCCATTCTATTTGTAGTATTAATCCTAATACTGCTATGGAATGGCTTTTCTTCTAGTCATTTTAAATTCAGTGTAGACCTTGTTCACCCATCGTTTACTATTGAATTTGATAATGACAAATGCAACTGTAATTGTTGCTGGAAGAGAGAGGAGCAACCCTCTCCTTCTATCGTATATATTTATATTCTAAGCTAAGTTAGGTTAAAAATCAATCAGAAAGAAAGAGGTTTTTTATTATGTTAAAAGTATTAATTAATATTATCTATTTTATTTTATATAGACTAAAAAAGTCTCCATCTATTGGAGAAGTAATTGCTGACATTGTATATAGTGACAGATATGATGATATAAATAAAATATATCATCATATATCAAAAATATTTTGCATGAAATATAAATTATCTCATGTACCTAAACTTATTATAGAGGATATGGATACATGTATTGATGGTCAATATGATCATAATACATGCAAAATATATTTAAATAAACATAATGCTAGTTTAGATAGTATTATGGGAAAAACAGCTGTTTGCTTAACTATATTGCATGAATATCGTCATCATTGGCAATATCATAATTTAAAAGAAGAATATATGTGGTGGATTAACCATAAAGGAATATATTCTAAATTGTACAACGTTTGCCCTATTGAAATAGATGCTAATAGGTTTAGTAGATCAATAGGAGAAGATGATGATAAAATAATTTTTGAATCATTACCATTGAAATTATTCAAAAATTATTATAATTCAAAAGATTTAGATGAAGAAATTGAAGCAGAATATGCTCTTCGTAAAGCAATATATGCTTTAAATTCTGATTTAAATAAATAACAATATGGTTGAAACACCTTAAGAAAATAAAAAAGAACCTCATCCGCACATGAGGTTCTTTTTGTTATGTCCGAAAGGAGATGATTCCAGTGAACATAAAAAGATATGACAGAGTTATTGCTTTAATAGTCGTTGTATTGTTAGTATGCATTTGTGTAATAACAACTACACATGTAATTAAAGAAATAAGTTGTTATATAGACTATGTTTCATTTGATTTCAAGTCTTATGGCAAAGAAATTCATTTTGAAATAAAGTTTAAATAACTCATAACATATCTAGGAGAATATTATTAAATGTAATAATACTCTCCTAGATATACTCTGTTATATATATTTTAATTCAATGTATGTCTAAAATCAAATTTTATTTAAAAGAAAGAGGTTATTTTATTATGAAAAACATTGAAACAAAAACTATTAACAACACTAGTGAAGGAGATGCTGCTACTATGAAAAATTTATATGTATTTAACAATCAACATTATTTTGAAAAGAACAATGCTATATTCTTAAAAAGAGGAGATAAAAGCTATAATATCTTAGAAATTACAGCTGACTTTAAGAACAATAATAAAGAAAATAAAATATTCTTAGGACATTTCTCTTGTCGTATAGTGTCTCAGGCATGGAATAGAATGAGTCATAATTTACGTATTCAAAATGAATATGTAATAACTCAATTGGGAGATGCAACTTGGAATAAAAAGAAAACAGATACTAATATTGGTGGTTGGGATATAGTTAATCGTAAAATGAATCATGTAAAAAGATTCACTTTTGACGAAATACAGTTAAAAATAGTAGGAAAAAATAGTGCTATTCAAATGATGAATGCCCACGCCATTTTGATTTATGGTGCTGGTACTGCAAATATGAGAATAGTTTTGCATACGTCTACAAAAGACGGTAATGAACATTTTATTAGAATGGATGATCGTCCTGCACGTGAAACTGAAAATGATTTTAAAACATATAAAAGTTTATCTGTGATGAAGGCAAAATATTTTGTTGATGAAAACAACAAATATAAATTAGGTATATTGGTGTATCCATTAGGTAAATCTTTAGTAAAAGATGAAAATGGCGAAACTATTGGTTTTCAATCTTCATCTGCTTCTCAGATGAAAGCATATACTCTTACTATTCCAGAAGCAAGCAATATTAAGAGATTAAAAGAAAGATTTTATGAAGATACTAATGGAACATATAAAAGTATCTTTAATAAAAGAAAAGAGTTGTCTCTTAAAAAGATAGCTGGTCTCGCAAATAGATTATCATTAGCTAAACCATCTACTGGATTATGGGATAGTAAAAAATTCCATTTAAAAGCAGTTGCTATTTATATGGGGAAATTTGCTGACAAAGAAGGTAACGAATGGATGGACGGTGAGCATTTAGGTGCTGCTGAATCTTTAGCTCAAGCTATTAATGCTGAACAACCAAATAAGTATGCTGTTACTTCTGATAGTTTAATAGGTGTACATGCACAGAATAGACCTTTTGCTGGGTTTAAAACAAAAGCTAGATTTGTTCAGGCAAAAGAAATAAAATATCTAGTAAAAAATATGAAAAAAGAAATAGTAGTTTTATATAAAGATAAAATTACTGAAGACATTCAAGATAATTTTGATTTAGGAGTTAAATACGGAGAAGGTATTTATGCTGATAAAATTGTTATTGTTTGTGACAAAGACTATGATCCATTTGATAACGATAATATTATCGATGCTTTTGTTGATTTAAATGGTCTTAAAATTTCTTGGGATCTAAAAACGGATTCCAATTGGCACATATTAAAATTTAGTCATGCAGATAAATTAGCTGATGATGGAGGAAAAACATCTAATCAATTAATTCAGAGCATGATTACCGCAGATGCTGAAGGAACTATTGCATGGTTAACTGATAAATTAGTTCAACAAGAAGTGACTAGACGTAGTTCTATTGATGATTCAAAGGTGAAAAATATATCGGGAGATTCTTTTAATAATTTATCATTAGATGTTGCAACAATAGCAATGCAGATTGCTCCTAATTATGTAAAAACAAAAGATCAGTATTTATTTAGATCTTTTGCAGATAACTTTATTAAAGGTTCTGTTAATAGAGTATCTAATTGCAATGTGCCTTTATCTGGTGCTTATTTAATGGTTTCTCCTGATATAGCTACATTTTATAATGATCTTAAAATCTTAGGTATTGTTGAAGAAAATGGTAAAAAATATGTTGAAGTTCTTTGTCCACATGCTGAAAGATTGGGTATTAAATATTTTGTATGTATTAAATATCCTAAAATGCATACACAGGAATTTATGTTATGCAAAGTAGTATCTATTGAAGAATACTGTAATAGAGTTGATAAATTAAATTTACCTTTAATAGAAAAAGAATTTATTAAAACTAATGCATGTCATTCTTCAGAAGGTATATTAGTAATTCCTTCTATTGAATTGTTAAAAAATCAGATGGCGGGATTAGATTTTGATAGTGATTCTGCTCAATGCTTCTACGATAAATTTGTAGTAGATACTATAAGCAAATTGGATATGTTAGCTGTTAAAATTGAAGCTCCAACAAATACTATGTCTAAACATATGTATTCTTCTACACTCGGTATGGGTATGCTTGCTAAATATGCTATGAATGAAGACATGAAAAATGTAGGACAAGTAACTGTAATGAATGAAGTTTTCATCGAACTAGCTCGTTTGTTAAAGAATGGGAATGATAATGAAAAAGAAAACGCATTTAATGCATTTTATACTATTTTTGGTTTTAATGGTGACGGTTATGAAACTTATGATTCAGAAAGTCGTTTAGATAAAGATTTTGAAGATTTTGATGGCGTATATGCACCTATCAATTTTTCTAAAGAAGGATTAAAATACACTACTGTTTCAATTGAATACGCTGAAAATGTTATTTATGCTGCTTGTCATATGAGACCATCTATAGCTAATGCTATTAAAGTTTTAGATACATTACAATCTATTGAACGTATGTATCAGGAACTAACTATTGATTCAGTGAAAAATGCATATAATTTTATTATTCCATATGAAGTTTCTCCATATGCTCAATTAAAAAGTCGTGAAGAAATTGATTTTAAAATTTTGTGGAACGATACAGAACAAAAATTTAAATATGTGATCGATTTAGATGATACAGGTTTTATTGATAAAAAGAATAATGCCAGCATTTTAATGATAAAAGATATAATTCAGCATGCAAGAATAGCTGGTTTTAATGAAATCAAAAAATCTGCTGAAAAATTATTATCTATAAAGCAAGAAGTTGATCCTTTAGTAATTAATTTAATATCATCAGCTTTATCAGATCCTATTAAAAAAGAAGTGTCTGATGCGATTTATTCTCAAAGAAAAATATTTGGAGATATAAATAATCTTAAAATAAAAGAATTAAATTCAATTAAAGATGATGATTCTTCTTCAAAACAATTTATTAATGACAAATACAATGAATTGTTTAAAGTATTGGCTAATAATATTCGTATTATCTTTAAAGAAGCAGGTATTGTTGATAATGACGATAAAATGTCATGTTTATTTGCTGCTGTTGCTAAAGAAAATATAGAAAATGGCGAAATAAGCTTTGATGCTAGTAGTACTAACTATATTGCAAAGCTTTTACCAGAAGAATATATTTTATTCATTTTAGATCATTATGCAGAAACATGTATGACTAAAGATAAAGTATTGTCTTATGAAAATTGTAAAGATGGAGATAAAATAATATTTACTAATGGAACTGGTGTTAATAAAGAAGGAGGTAAGGTTATTACAGATGCATCTTTAAATGGTGAATTTATTTTTAGAAAAGAATTAATCATTAAAAGATGTTATAAAAATAAAGTTATTCATAGCTTCTCTAATAAAAATCTAAATTATTATGGAGATATAAAAAATAGCTTTAAAACAAAATATTCATATGACAAAGTAATTGGTGAAAAAGTATGGATAGAAAAGCCTATTAAAGACTTTATTCAAATTCCAGAAGTAGATCTTAGTCAAAGATTATTTATTACTAATGATTATAAAAGTGATTCTGAAAATGTTCTTCAGTCAGACATTGATGAATTATGTGTTTCTGCTGAAGTTATGTTATCAGCTTCTGGTAAAACTGGTAATGGTACAATTAATTCTATTATCGATAAAACAGGTAGAGCTACTAGAATAGGCCGTATTAAAGTTTCTAATAGTAAATTAGAACGTAAACTTTATCATAATTTCAGAGGAACTATTTCTCTTACAGTGTCTGGCTCAGTTAAAAACGAAGGTAAAAGAAATGCTCATATTTGTGTAGGTATTTTATCCAACGTTAAAGAAGCAAGCCAAGAAGAAATAAAATTTGTTCAAGAAAACAATGTTCAGATAGATAGCAATGTTACAGAAAGTAAAGTAGAAGTTAAATCTAAACTATTGCAGTCTATGGAAAATAAACTAAATAATCAGAATATTGTCGACGAGAAGAATAAAAATGTGAAAAAAGAAACAATAAGTAAGCCATCAACTTTAATGAGAAAAATGATGGATAGTTTATTAGAAAAAGAAAAACCACAAGCAAAAGAAAGTACTTTATTAAAAGAACTTAAATCTGCTTGTGGTTCTCTTTTTAATGATTAAGTTGTCCCAAAACTTAATTAATTGAGCGGCTCTTTATGAGTCGCTCTTTAATTTTAACTTGTTTTACTTAAAAAATCAAGATTAAAGAAAGAGGTAATTTACTATGTTAAATATCAATACAATTTTAAACAACAAAATCATGGAAGTTTTAGGTGGAAATAAAGAGTTAACTAATAAAGTCATGAATACAGTATTTGATACTATGTATGAACAGGCAAAAATTGCAAAACAAGCAATTCAAATAAAAGATTATAAATTAACTATATATCCTGTAAACAGCAATAAGGCTACTGATATAAGTAAAAATAAAGTTAAAAATACTACTAAAAATTCTATTCGCAGAATAGCTATTATTGGCCCTAACGACAAAGCATTAAAAGAATGTGTATCATTACAAGAACGTATGTATAATTACGTAAAAAATGTTATTAAACATTATGGTCAAGCACAATTTGTTACTTGTCCTGATATTAATTACATGGATTTAGAATGTATCATTGCAGCTGCTTGTGATAGAGTCAATAAAGAGAATAATAAAATGGTTGCTAAAATAATAAATTATATTGGTATAAAAGATGATAAAAGACATCATAGTGCATCAGTTCTTACTTTAAAAGCACATAAACCAATATATAGTGCTATTAATTGTGCTGATGAAGTTATATTATTAGCTAATAAAAATAATATGAAAGAAGATCATTTAGCTGTAAAAATGGCTCAGGTTATAGAAGTTAATATTAAGAAAAAAGGAATAAAAAAACTATTTCAACATATTAACATTGGAAAAGATGAAAAACAGTCTAATGATACAAATGAAGTAAAAAAATGTGAAGATAATATTGTTGTATCTTTTATAACTGAAGAAGAATTAGATAATATCGATACTATTTTTAGAGAAAAATCAATACAAGATATTGAAAAAGGTCAATATAAAAACATATTAAAAACATATAAAGGAAACTCTAAAAAAGATTTAAAATATCTAATTATTTCTTATCTATTCGTTTGTGGCGGTAAAAAGGGAAAATACAGTGGTGCAACATTAGGTTCTTTTAAAAGATTAATTAATACCGCTAATAAAAAAGGTGTTGAAGAAGCTGTTAATGAATTATGTACATTAGGTGAAATCAATATAGAAGATATCCCTGCGGGACAGAATTAATTGACCTGCGGTACGTTATTCGCACGCTTAGCCTATATAGTTCCATACGTGGACTATAATAGAAGTAATATATATAAAGGAGATATTGATATAGTTATTATGTTAGATATCTCCTTTTTATTTAATTTATCAATTAATTCTATTTTTCTATTCTTCTATTGTAAATCATTTTTTAGAATTTTTATATCTTTATATTAAGGAGGCATTTATATGATTATTGTAAAAACTATTATTGTTAATCTATTAAAAAAAGAATGGTTGTTGTCGTTTTCTAAATACAGTACTTTTAATCAATATAAGGAGATAATAAATAAATGTCTTCTTGATATTGATGAAGATAACTTTATTGAGGAAATTAGAATATATTCTTCTATTATAAAGATATTAGTATCTAATTATGATAGAACACATCTATTCTTTATTTCCTGCGGTGTTAATAATCAGAATATAGATATTATAGAAATTTATTGATAGTTTTATGCTATAATCTTATTGTAGTCTTATTTTTCTATTAAAGGAGGAATAATGTTATGGATAATTTAGCTTATGTTAACGATAGAAATATTAAAATAAAAACTGAATTAATTGACGGCAAAATCTTTATGATGTCTCCACGTCCTAGAGTTGAGCATGCTACTGTTTGCACAAATATTGCTAGTGAATTTAGATCATATTTAAAAGGCAAAACATGTCGTGCATTTTGTGACGGTGTTGATGTATTTTTAGATGAAAATAATAGATTTATACCAGATACAATGATTGTATGCAATCCAGATATAATAAAACATGATGGTATACATGGAGCACCTGATTTAGTAGTTGAAGTTTTATCTAAAACTACAGCAAAAAATGATAGAAGTAAGAAGAAATATACTTATGCTAAATATGGTGTAAAAGAATACTGGATTGTAGATGTATGGAGTAAATCAGTTGAGGTTTATTATAATCAAAATAATTGGTTTGTACTAGATAATATATATTATTATTTAACAGATGAAGAAATAGCTGAAAATAATAATATGTCAGATAACGATATAGATAAAATAAAAGAATATACGGATTCTATAAAAGTATCTATTTGCGATAATTTAATAGTAAAATTAAAAGATATATTCGAATATATTTAGAGAGAACAGCGATTGTTCTCTCTCTTTTTTTTATTTTATATTCATCTTCTATATTTAGTTTAAAATTTTTATTTACTACTATTCTATAGTAATTTTTTCTTTAGAATTTTTATATTAAGAAAGATTGGTGAAAATATGATTTTAAATATAAATTATATAAAGTTATTAGAAGAAACATTGAATGGACGTAAAAATCCATTTAAGAATGAGAAAGAATATTATAATAAAGTCCAAGAAGTAATAACGAATACATTTTATAGTTGTAATTTTATGTATAGTGAAGAAGAAAAAAGAAATGCAATTATTAACAATATAAAAGTAGCTATTGAATTAATGATTGACGAAAGAACATATAAAAAAGATGATAATATAGCAATTAGCTATACTGAAATACATTTTTAATAATTCTTTTTTCCTTATTTATAGTTAATTTTTAATTTACTACTCTTCTATAGTAATTCTTTTTTTGAAATTTTTTTAGTAAAGGAGATGATAATATGTTTAAAGTTAATCCTCTTGAAAAAGAGGCGATTAAAGAATTATTTAAAGATCCTGTATTTAAGCGTAATTACTTATTCGTTTTAAATACAAATAATGAAGATGTGTCAGATCAAATAAAAAGAGATATTAATAAAAAAAAATATGAAATAATTAAAAGGAGATATGCGTGATGACTGAACAAGAAAAACAAATCTTAAAAGATCTATTTGAAACAGAACCTCAGATTAAAAGAGCATATCAATATGCTGTAAACAATAAAGATGCAGAGATGTTAAAACATATTGAAAAATCTATTAAGAGAATGTCAAGATATAGAGTAGCTTGAATTTTCTCTTCTTCTATATTTTGTTGTAAATTTTTATTTACTACTATTCTATGGTAAATCTTTTTTTGAAATTTTTTTAATATTGGCAAAAATATAGCCGATATAACAGAAAGGAAGTTTTATATATGGCAACAGTAAATATTTTTAATGTTAACAAAATGATCGTTTTAGGTGTTAGAAACAACACTATCGTAAGATTAAGTTATGATATTAACAAGAAAGGAGATGCAGTTCCTTTTATTTATGAAAACAAAGATTTTTCTAATCATGCTTTAGGTTTATCGCTTATGGCTTTAACGATTAATCAGTTAATTGAAATTAAAGAAAAATCGGCAACTATTATTGCTCCAACAGATGTGGTAATTAGAATGTTGCAGATCAGAAAGATTTTAAATCAAAATAATGATATTGATATTGACTCTTTAATTGAGACTATAGCAGATCAATGGACAAATATGCCTGATGATGAAAATCTTTTTGAATCATTAAAAGATGTATGCGAAGCGTATATCAACATGATTAATAATGGTTTTTCGTATAATTTCGTTAAAAGACATACGTTAGATAGATGGCAACTCAATCGTAATGCGTGTGAAGAAAGCGGGATTCAAGATGGAGATATCTTGTTATTTAAAGATGGTGTAGATACTAAATATGGCATTAACAGTTTAGACACGTCTTATCTAAACGGAGAATTTAAAGTTTCTGTGCAAGAAACAGTATCTAATGACAGAATTTTTAAAAATTATTATATTCCAAGAAAAGGTCTTAATGTTTATTTAATGAGAGCTCGTAAAATGAATAAAATTTTAGAAGAAATGTTACCATCAATTGAATTAGAGGATATCAGCGTAGGAAAAGAAAGTAAAGAATTATTAGCATAATAAAAGAAGATGTGTGTTATGAAAACATAGCACACATCTTACCCTTATTATATGAACCAACGAGATTATTATAGCATAACAGATAAAAAATTACAAATAGAAAGAGGTTATATTATCATGAGAACTTATACAGATGTAGGAATTATGCGTGGATGGGGAACTTGGAGCGCATTAAGAGTAGAAAAAGATAATAAAATCAAAATAAAAGTTCCTCAAAGTCAAATTAATAAAAAAACAGGTTTATGTAAAAAGTCTGTTAAGAATATATTAAATAAAAGCATCTTTACAATTGAAGATGCAATTAACTTATATAAAAAAGGTGTAGTAGTAACTACACTATAAAAAGGAGATACTATTATGAACATTGAAAAATTAGTTTTAAGTACAGCAAAAGGTGTAATGACAGTTGGAGAATACGGATTTAAAGGAGCTAAAGTTATATGCTCTACTGGTCATACAGTAGCAAATGGCTTACGTACTACTGCTGATGTCATTGATACAGCAAGCTCTATTGGCGAAAATAAATGCCAAGAAGGTGCTGATTGGTGTAAAATGGCTAAAGAACAGTATAAGAAAAAGATTATTATGATTGTTCAAGAAGAAGCCGCTCAACTAGCTTCACAAGGCATTGAACTAACAGAACAGGAAATGAAAAAACTGTTCGATACAACTGTGCAGAAAGTACAATCTAGTTCAACAGCTACTAAGCCAGTAATTAAAAAAATGCAATTAGCATAATATATAAGAGGATTACTAATGCAGTTTATCTGTGTTAGTAATCCTCTTATTTTTTCATAATATTATGGTATAATAAAAAATAAAAGGAGATGAAAAATATGCCAGAGATAAGCAGGTTTTTAGGAATTATTATAAGAATGATGTTTATGGATGATGAACAACATCATAAACCACATGTTCATGTCCAATACGGTGATTATAAGGCTTCTATTAGTATTGATGGAGAATTATTAGCAGGTTATCTTCCATCTAAACAATTTAAAATAGTAGTCGCATGGTTGTGTATTCATGAAAATGAATTATATAAAGCTTGGAATAATGCTGTACGTGGATTACCATTTAATAAAATTAAACCTATAAAATAAAAGGAGTTGTTTTTTATGTTTACAAAAAATAATATAGTATATGCAAGTCAACCAACAAAAGACTTAGAAGTTGTTGATTTTAAAATCTTAGACTATATGTATATGATTATATCTTTCTCTAATGGAGAACAACGAGTATTTGATGCTACTTGTTTATTAGAATATCCAGTATATCAACCGTTAAAAGATGAAAAAATCTTTAATGCTGTTGAGATTCGTAATGGAACATTATCTTGGTGTAATAATAAAATAGATATTGCGCCAGAAATGTTATATAAAAAAAGTTACGAATATACTGCTCCTGAAGAAATATGTATGTAACCTTATATAGACATATTAATAACATACGCTTTATATGTTGTTAATATGTCTATATTTTTCTACATTACAAATATTATTTTACGGTCGCCATGTTCCGTTCATGGCTTTTTTGATGACGACGAAAAGAATTACTCACTATAGTCATAGCTTTTACGTATATTTAAAACATCAAATGTATAAAAGTGTTTAAAATTTACGTAAAAGCTGTATAAAAAATAGTATAAAAATACATTGACGTTATTCATACATATAAAAATAAATTATACGTTTTTGCTTTTTAGCAAAAAATATAATAAAATATAGAGAAGAACCTAGTTATATTAGCTATATTATAGATATATTACAGATATATTTAATTGTTATAGATATATTTAGTTATATTTAGTTATATTTAGTTATTATAGTTATATTAAGTTATTAGTATTATATGGTTTATTGTTTATTATACTAATGTTATATTAATTGTTATTATTTATTACATAACTGCAAATAAGATTAAATAGTAAATATTTCTCTTTTTCTTTATTTTGCTACCCTTTTTTAGGTTACTGCCTTCTTCTTTTTTTAGCAGTATTCTCTTGTAATTCTTTTTTTGATATTCCGTTTTTAAAAAATGAAGCTATAAAGTCTTCCGCCATGTTCCGTTCATATGAAAAATCGTTATGATATAAGGAAAAAATGGCATTTTATATGATTATTTATATGTTTTCGTTTTTTATAAAATGAAAAAAGTTGAAGAAGTATGTTACCATATCAAAATGCGTATATACACATATAAGCATAAAATTTTTTAAAAAAGAGGTAAAAATAATGATAAATGTATGTATTACAGGACATCGTCCTAATAAGTTATATGGATATAATATGAATAATCCTAAATATGACTGTTTAAGAAAAGTTATTTATAATGTGATTGAAAAATTATATTATAAATATAATAAAAGGATTACACTAATAAATGGTGGAGCATTAGGAGTAGATCAAATATTCGCAAGAGAATCTATTAAATTAAAAGATAGATATAATAGCGATATTGATTCTATTATAAAACTAATACTAGTAAAACCTTGTATGAATCAAGATGTTAAATGGGATAATAATAGTAAGAGAGAATATATAGATATTTGTAACAATATGGACGATATAATTTGTATAAGCAAAGAATATACTAATACATGTATGCAAAAAAGAAATATATATATGGTAGATAATTCTGATATAGTTATTGTTGTTTTAAATAATAGTAACAATAATAATAATGATAATAATAATAAAAGTGGTACAAGTAATTGTTATAATTATGCTAAAAATAAAAAAGATAAAGATATTATATTAATAGATCCTGTTAGTTTTAATGTTACTATAATAAAAAAAATAAAAAAAGAGAGATATATTAGTATAAACTTTTACTGTTATAAATAGTATAAACTTAGATTATAATAAGAGGGAACCAAAAGGAATTGGCGCCATAATTTAAAAAGTTAAGGTGATTATTATGAATGAGGATATTTATACGATAGAAAAAAGAAATGAAATGATACAAAAAGCTATTAAATCATATAAATTTAAAGGCTTTAACTATATTAGAATGGAAGAGCTTTTTGCATTAAAAAATATAATAACATTTTTAAAAGGAATGGCGGGGTATTAAGATATGAAAGATATTTATTCAAAAGAAGAAAGAAATAAGATTTTAAATATGGCCATGAAACAATATGAATGTTGTGGAGTAAGTTTAGAATTGGGAGACTATTTTGTTGTTGAAGAGTATCCAACAATGATATTTAAAATAGATAATGAATGGGATAAAAAGTTAAGATTGTTTTATACTATTATAACTGAAAAATCTTTTTATGATGATTATTGTCATAAACTTAACTGGTCTACGATTCCAGATGAATGTATTAAAGATATTGTAAATAAAATGACATATAAATCATATAATAGTATTAAAACAAGATGTAAATATTATACTTCTATACAAAAATATATTAATAATAACAATAAACAAGAAGATATAGTTTATAATGTAACAAAAGATATGCAGAAAATTTTATCTTCAAATAACTGTTACACTAAAGAGTATAGAATAAAAGAATTGATTTTATATTGGAATTTATTATGTAAAATTATTTACAAACAAGATAATAAAGATATTATAAAAGATATTAAAGATTTAGGATATGTTTGTGCAATTATTTCTAAATAAGAGGACTAATGATTTATGTGTAAAATTTATATACTTAAAAATCATAATAATATATTAGGAGTTTATTCTTCTAGAGAAAAAGCTGAAAGAGCTAAAGAAAAATTTATAGATATAGAAATAAAATATAATAATATATGTAATATGGAATTCCATATTCAAGACTATAAAGTTTTATAAGATTGAAGTACATTAAATTTAATAATATTATGGAGACTTTTTATGAGACATATTTTTACTGAAGATGAACTAAAAAAGCTATGTTCATTTTGGCAAAATCAATTAAAACTTAATAATTGGCGTATTGCGATAGGTATAGAACGAAAAACTGCATTCAATAATAGTCAATCTACAGGGGAAATTGATTATGTATTGCCTTTAGGACAAGCTATTGTTAAAGTATTAGACCCATTAGACTATCCCAATTCACCTTTTAAACAAGACATGGAGATAACTTTGGTTCATGAACTTTTGCATTTATATTTTGCACCGTTTGCCCCATTAAATAATACTTTGGAGCATGATTTTATGGAGAATACAATAGAACAACTAGCTAATATTTTAGTGGCAATGAAAAGAACAAATATACAGGATCAAAAATAAAATGCTAATAATTAAAAAGAATAATATTAATAAACTCAAAAACTATGGTTTTAAAGAAGGAAATTTTTATGATTGGGATGCAGAAAATCATTATATAAAAGATAAAAAATATAAAAGTTTATATTTTAGATTTTGCGCATCTGGTGCAATATTTGTCAGAACAGAAAATATTAATGACAAAGAATATTCATGCTTAGAAATAGTTCATGATAATATGTTTGAAGCAGAAAGCATTGGATTATGTTTACCAGACATATTAATAGACTTAATAAGAGATGGTTTTGTTGAAAAGAGGTGAGAATATGGAGCAAATAAGAGAAGCTAAAAGAATAAATTTTGAGTCTTATTTTGTACAAGATAAATACTATAATAATAGCTATTTTTTCTTAAATAAAGAAAAAGGAGTATTAGGTATAGTATCTGAATATGGAAATATGGGATATGTATTAGATTGTACATGTGAAGATTTTAAAGAGATATTGATAGGCATAGATCCATATTATATGTTATCTAAGTTAAAGAAACCTGTTTTTGATTTAAAAGGTACAGTAAAAAATTTAAAAGAATGGATTTTAGAAACCAGAAAAGAAAATAATTGTACTAAAGAACAAGCTTCAGAAATATGGGAGATGATAGAAGAAATAGAACAAGAAGGTATAGAAGATGAAGGATATATTTTTAAGTTCTTTAACGATAATAGATTTTTAATAGAAGAATTTGAATGTGATTTTTTTTGTGATGTAGTAAGTCTTTTAATAGCTAAGAAATGGACAGAACATGATAAGTTCTTTATAAATTATATCTGGAAAAGTTTTATAGATCTATTAAAAGAAGAAAAAAGGATTAGTTAATGAATAATGATAATATAAGAAGAACATGTCCTATAGGTTTAATATTTGGACAACAAGTAGCTAAATATGCAAAAGAAAATTATATTGATAAATTGTTATCTCTTAATAAGAGAAGAAGATATAATATTGCTCTTAATAAGTTAAAAGAAAACTATTTAGTTGATACACAAGAGTTATATTTATTATCAGAATTAAAGTCACAGATTTTTAAATATATTAGTGACAACGAAGAACAATTTGATAACATAGAAATTTATTTAGATAGTGTTTCAAAATTATTCGATAAAGATTTAAATTCATTAGAACTTGATGAAGACATGAAAAAAGTTCAATATATGTTATTTTACTTTGCATATGGCTTAGGAGAAAAAGTATAAAATAAATACTAATACGTTATATAAACAATTAATTTAAATAAAAAGGAGAACAAAATGAAAGATTTAAGTTATTTAAATAAATATCGTATACAAGCAAGTAGAATATTTGGAAGTATGGGTGATGAACATAATGGTGCATTTAGAATAAAAATTAAAGATAAATGGTTTATAGTGATTGCTTCTAATGGTGGCGGTTGGGAACACGTGTCCGTTAGTCCAGAAAAAAGTAAACAAACACCACGTTGGGAAGAAATGTGTAAAATCAAAGAATTATTCTTTGAAGATGATGAAACTGTTATACAATATATTGTTGCTAAAAAAGATAATATCAATGTAAAAGAAAATTGTTTACATTTATGGAAACCAACTAATCAAACAGTACCAATGCCGCCAAAATGTTTTGTATAAATAAAGAAAGGGAAATACAATGAAAAATAAACATTTATTAAGAAAATTTATGACAGAAAACAATATTGATTTTGATGTGCCTTTTATAGTTAAAAATGGTAACAATGCAATTAAATATAAAATAACAGAAGAAGAAGGAACGTATGGAACTGTACCTAAAATAAGATTTTATAGAAATGAATGGAAAGAAGCAGATTCAAGTTGGCTCATGTTAATTATGTTTTGTGAAGGATATAAGATTATTAAACCAGCATGGAAACCTAAAGATAATGAAAAATTTTGGTATGTTAGTAAAAAAGGAAGCATTTTTTCTAGATCATATGATTTAGGAGATCCAAATGACACTGCTTTGTTTTTAATAGGAAATTGCTTTAAAAACAATAAAGAAGCAGAAGAGAATAAAGAAAAAATGCTTCGAATATTAAATAGAGATAAACCTTTTATAGATTTAAATCCCTTAAATAAGGAATAAGAAAATGAGTAACGATAAACAAAATAGATGTCTATTATGTCAATATATGTGGAGAGATGAGACAGAAGAACCTTGTTGTGACTGTGAATATAATTCTATGTTTATTGATAGTGAATGTAATAATTGTAAGCACGATAAATGTCGAATGCCACAAGATTATCCATGTAATATTTGTACTAAATATTCCCATTTTGAGTCTGATGAAGAAATTGGAACAGAATATTATGAAGAAGACGATAATAATGAAAGCATGAGAAAAATCTTATTTAGAGGAAAAATTGCTTTTTGTAACGATATCCTTGGAAATAAAATAGGTAGATGGATTTATGGTTCATTATTAACAGATAATTTATATAACGAAGCTTATATTTTTGACTCTATTACAGGTGATCAAATTCAAGTAGATACAACAACTGTAGGTCAATATACTGATTTAGAAGATCATGACAAATGTGACATATACGAAGGAGATATTGTAACAGATTTAGCATGTCATAAATACGGCTTAGTATGTTGGAGTAAAGAAGAAGCAAGTTTTATTATTAAATTTAAAGATTATGAAATATGTATGAATGTAGATAATATAAATAGTTTTATCGTATTTGGAAATAAATGGGACAATCCAGATTGGCAGAAAAAATATTAAATAGGTAAGATTATATGGTTAAAAGAGAAGTTAAAAAAATGATTGAAAAAGTTTTAATAGAACAGAATTTTCCTTTGTTAATAAAAGGTATTGAAAGTATATGTTGGAATGGTGGATGTAATGATGAGGAATGTTCATTTTATAAAAATAAAAAATGTATATTTCCTATTCATCCGGCTGAGTGGTGATAAAAATGAATAATAAAAAATTCTATGCAGTAAAAAGAGGTTTAAATACAGGTATATTCAATACATGGGAAGAATGTGAAAAACAAGTTATTGGCGTTGAAGGAGCTTTATTTAAATCTTTTTGGACAAAAAAAGAAGCAGAAGATTATTTAAAACATGCTTTATTTACAAATACTTTTAATCAAGACGATACTTATTATCTTCATATAGATGGATATTATGAAAATAATAGATATGGCTGGGGCCTTGTAATTTATAAAGATAATAAACTAGTAGATACTTTTAATGGAGAAAGTATTTCTGAAGATAATACTGGATTGTATGAAATGGCTGGACAAATTCAAGCAGCTATGAAAGCGATTAAATGGGCTGTTGCTAATAATAAAAAAATCACAATTTGCCATACTTATATCGGTTTATCTGAATGGGTCTTAGGTAATTGGAATGCAAATAAAAGACTTGTAAATAAATATATTTTTTTATCTGAACAACATTTAGATATGATTAATTTTAAAAAAGTAAATAAGTACAATAATGGTCCAATTGATTTAGCAACTAAATTAGCAGAACAGGCTTTAAGACTATAATTAAATAGGAGTATCGTAAAAATATTAAAAAATGCTAGAAAAAATATTGGCAGTTGTATAGAGCCATTAGTTTATTTAAATAAAAAATGAGGTAGAAAAATAAGAATGAATAAAAATAATAATTTAAGATTAACATTGAAAAAAATTAATAATAAAACATATGAAATTAAATCTTTTATGGAATTAATTCCTGGAGACAATATATCTGTATTTGAACCTATTGAACCAGAAGATGTTCTAAATAAAGGATACGTATACGATTCAGGTATCATTACTGATGATAATTATATTGTAAAAATGAAAGAGCTAAGTCCTAGTTATTTAATTGTAATGGATAATTTTTTACTAGAAGAAGTAAAAGAAGTTTACAATACTAATTTAACTGGAAAAAAGTATTTCATTACATCTAAACCATTAGAAAATGTTTTAAATAAAAATTCTTCAAACTTTGTAGGAGATTTTATTGTAAAAGAACGATATTCGCCTATAAAAGGTTTGATTATTGATAATAAAAAGGAATAATAGCTTATGAATATAGGAGATACTATTCGACAAATAAGAAAACGAAATTATTTGTCTCAAAAACAATTAGCTAATAAGATAGGTGTAAAGAGAAGTACAATAAGTATGTGGGAAAATAATAAACGTACTCCAAATGCATTAGCTTTAGCATCTATCTTTAAATTGTCTAAAACATATATAAATAATAATTCAATAAAAGTAGAGATAAAAGATATGAAAATAGATGAAAATACATTAGTTGATATAAAAGGTATTATAGATGGAGTTGTTTTTATTGATTCTTATACAGATATAGAAGATATCAAAAATAAAGTATATGAAACAATAGAAACAGGTTTAGAATGTACTAATTTAGAAAATGATTTATCATTTATTATTAATTTTATAGATAATAAAGATAATATTCGATTCATAATTAGTATTTATAATACATGTAGGGCAAAAAGATTTAATGTACATAAAATAAGATCACAGTTAAATGATTTTATTTATGATTTTAACAATAATTTTGATATTATAAATGATATGTATCAAGGTTATTGTATTCAAATAGCTGACATGAATGAGGTATGTATCATAAGTAATGAGGAAACAAAAAATTTATCTTATAAAATTATAAAAAAGGAATATGATTGAAAGGTGATAAAATGATAAAAGATTGTTCTATGTGTGTATATAAAGATAAATCTTATCCAGATCAATATCCTTGTACTGCTTGTGTTGATTGTTCTATTTTTACGATACGTCCGTCATGCGACTATTGCGCATGGAATGACAAAGAGAATGTAAATTTTTGTTGGATGTGTAATACTTATGAGGACTTAGAAGATGTTATTTATTTTGAGCCTTCAAAAAAGCTATTGACTAATGAAGAAAAAGAACATTTAAAAAATAAAACTAATAAGAAATGAGGAAATAAAAATGACTTGTTTAAAATTAAAAGATAATTATGTGGCTAATTGTATCAGAAAACATATGAGAATTAATGTAAAAAAACAAGATGAATTTTATTATAAATTAGCTAAAATAGCTAAAGAATGTGTTGCATATAATTATATATATGGTATTGATATGGTTTGGGATTTTAAAAAGAATTGTTGGATTACATCTAAAAATAATACACTTGATATGTTTAATACTGCTTGTAAAATAGGAGCAAATTTAATTAATATGAATATTCAAACATTAAAAAAAGCAATTGATATTGTTTTTGAATTAGGAGAAAATAATGAATCTCAACAATTTTATATGCCATCTACTTCAAGAACAATATTGGCTTTAAAGAAGGAATTTTGATGAATATGATTAATATAATATGCAAATATCAAGAGTGGTTAACTGATAATTTGACAATAAAGTTAATAAGTAATAATAAAAAAGAACAAGTATATTCTATAGTTACTCCTTGTATGAATATGGATAACGATTTTATTGAAATATATATAAAAGTTCTTAATTTTAATAGAATAGTAATAACTGATGATAAAAATTCTATTAGCAGATTAACTATGCAAGGATTAAATGATGAAAATAAAATATTGTTATTAAAAAAAATAGTTATATCAAATGATTTCTGCATAACAAACGATTTTTGTATAGAAAAAGAAATAGATTATTCTGATAAAGAAATGCTAGGATACTATATACAAAAATTAGTATCTATTATGCTCCAGGCAGAAAGTTTACTTTTAATTTAAAAGATGAAGAATATCAAGCTTTGGCTTATAGATTAGAAGATTTTATGCAAGAAATAAACGATGAACGATATGATAATCTATTGAAAGAAAGTTATTTTTGTAAGCAAAATTCTAACTTAAGACCTAAATATAAATTTAATCTAGATCATTGTGGAAGATATATATTCTGCGAAAGTAAAGAAAAAAAACTAGATAAATGTATAGATTGTAAAAGATATGGAGATACTTATATAAAAGTTAAAGAGGTGTAAGTATGTGCCAAACTGGTGTTGTGGAATTTTAAAAATAAGAGGCATAAAACAAGATGTTATTAACTTTTTAACAAAAGGCCTAATTGCTGTAGATTATATAGGAAATGATGTAAAAGAGTCTAGGTTTTATGTTGATGAATATGGAGATATAAATTATATTCCATCTAAAAATCTTAGTTATTTTTGGATAGAAGGTACTAGACGAGGTTTTGTATATCCAGATAATTATAATTGTAATTGTTATAACGAAGAAAAAGATGAAGTAATCGTATGTTTAGATGCTAAGTTCGCATGTACTATTTATACCGAACAGTTATTAAAAATTTCTAAAAAATATAATATAGATTTAAAAATATATGCTTTTGAAGGAGGTATGAAATTTAATTTAGATATAGAAGTATCTAAAGGAAAAGTAATTAAATCAGAAGTTATTAAATTTGATAATTATATGTGGGATTGTATTGATCCTTTAAGTGGAGGTTGATTTTTAAAAGATATAAAAAGGAAAATGATAAAAAATGTCTATAAAAGATATAAATAATGCAATAACAATATTAAGAAATTATTGTAAAGAAAATTATAACGATAATGCTTTTGATAAATGTATAAATTGTAAGCTGCGTGATATAAGATGTAAAGATCCTTGTTTTTATCATGACTATGAGAATAAAAATATAGAACAAAAAGAAGCTATTAATTTACTAAAGAATTGTTTTAAAGATGGAAAATATTGTTCTACATGTATGTTTAGATTTAATTGTGGACAAATTCCTAAGAATTGGTCTAATATCAATTATATAAATCATATGGTTATTTTATCTAATAATGAAATTGAAAGAATAAAACGATGTAATGATAAGTATTATGGTAAAATTATTATAATAAATAATAAAAAAATAAAAATACTTTTTATTTCTCAAGATAAAAATAATGATATTTATGATGTTATTGTTATGGCTGATGATGTTTTATTAACATCATACTCACATTTTAATTTGATTAGTAATTATAGTATTTTACTGAAAGGGAGTATTTTTTTATATAATGCATGATAAAAAATATGTTATAATATTATCCTATAATGAAGTTAAACAAATAAAAGAATATGTATTAAATAATTCTATTTGTTGCATTAAAATACTTTGTATTAAAGATAAAAAAATAACTTTTATGGTTAGTAATTTAAAACGTTATGGATATGAGAATGTTTTTAATACAGGCTTATTTGTTAATGGTTTTAATGCAGTAGAACGACCTTCTACCAAAGAAAACTTAGAAGGTGTATATAAAGTATCTCCCTATAGTATATTATATAAAAGAAAAATAGTAAAAAGGAACAAATTATTATGGCTATATATTATAAAACAATAGAAATAAATTCATTATTAAAAGAATATTTCCCAATATATAATAATCGTTCTATTCTATGTCAAAAATGGATATCTAGTAGATGCAAGATTATAGATGGTGTTCCTAAAGCATATATGATAGATTTAAGAGGAGAATAGAAATGCCTTGTTTTATGAAACATATAAATATAGATAGTAAAGATATTTTAAATATAATTCCTAAAGATGATGATAAATTTCCATATAATAAATTATTATATGTATCTACATTTGAAAATAAATATAAAATAAAAATTTACTTAAAACAAAGAGTACCTGGAGGCTATATAGCATTTAAAATATTTTTATACAATGATAAATTACATGCAATAAAAACATTAGAAACAGAAAATATAGAACAAGGTGAAATTAAATTTATAATAGATAATGATATTTATGTTGTAAATGTAAATGTAATTAATAAAATAAAATATTTTGGAACTATTTTTTTGTCTAAAAAAGATACAAATAAAAATATTATAGAGAAAAAAATAAAACTTCATGATAATAGTAAGTTAGATTTTATATTGTATAATATAAAATCTAATAATGTATATTGTATTGAAAATGCACGTTATATAAATAAAGATTGTGACATAGAAAGTATTCGTTTAGCAGAAAGTTCATATAGTAAAAATATATTTAATGGTTATAGATGTATTCTTTTAAAAAATACAGATTTTAATTATTTATATAACATAACAGTTTATGTTTTAACAGAATAAAAATGATGGTTATCATTTATAAATTTATATCTATTATGTTTTGTAATGTACATAATAGACTTAATAGGAGAATAATAATGTCTTATTTTATTGAATATGCTTCTATAGATAGTAAGTATTTTTATGAAGCATTGAATTTTAAACGTCAATACCCATATTCTAAATCTTTTTATCAAATAAATTTTTCTAATGGATATTTTGCTAAGATCAATTTATCTCAAGAACAATATGACATGATACCTTATTTTACAGTAAACTTATATGATAAACAAGAAACATTAATAGGAACTTATTTTATTATGTCAGATATGCAAGAAATTAATAAAATATCATTTTATAAAAATAATGATTTTTATGTCATATTCATATCAATTATTAATAAACATAAAGTTTTAGGAGTTATTTCTTTACCATCTAAACTTCTAAAAGATAATAAAATATGTTTATCAGAAAAAAAATATACTTTATATAATAATGATAGAGTGTATTTGTCAGTGAAAAATAATGATATAAGAATACATTATAGACTTAATAATCATTATAGTAATATAGACTATATAAAACTAGGTAAAGATTATGAGGATAAAAAAATAGTTAATAGTTATCAAATGTATTCTTGTTTTAAGAATATAGAATTTATGCATATTTTTGATATAAAAATTTATATTTTAATTAGTTAAAAGGTGTGATGATATGGAAATATTAAAATACTATAAGAACTCACAAATAAAAATTATACTAGAAATAGGTATTGATTATAAAAATCAAATTTATAATTTTACAAGAGAATTAAAATATGATATTGACGAAAGTAAAAGATTAGATAAAGACTATGAAGAGTATTTGTTAAGAATTGTTGATAATATTCTTAATGAAATAAAAACTGAAGCAGCAGAATCTAAAATGAACACGATAGATAAAGTAATTGACTTAATTTGTCTAAAATTTAAACCAATAAGAGAAGACAGTTATAAAGAGTTAACATTAATCATATATGAGGTATAAATAGAGTGATAAAACATGAAAGATATGACAGATGAAGAATTAACAGAATATGAAGCATCTATTGATAGGATATTTAAACATACTAATATTAATATTTATGACTTAATAAAGGAGAATAATATTATGGGTTGTAAAGAAACTCACGACATATTCTTAGTTTCTTCAAAAAATAATAGTATTCATTTAGATAAGTTAAAACAATCTATTGAAGTTTTTAAGTATGATAAAGATGAGTTAAGTATTAATAAGATATATGTAAAATTATTAAATCCAAATAGACAATGGAATGAATATTTAGATTATTGTTTAGAACTGATAGATGAAAAAGAAACTTATAATGAAACGTTTAATGAATATTATAAAAACAGAATAGATTTGATGAATTTTACAGATGAACAAAAGAAAATTTATATATTGGAAAATTTTCATAAAGAATATATAGAAGAAAGTATGTTCTTTCCTGAAGATATAACAAAAGAATATGTAGAACATAATTATATTTATTATATAGATATTCACACTTCTGATGATTTACCAGATAAAGAAATAGATTATTTATATTGGTTAGTAATAGGAATATTTTTTAAAGACAATACAATAATTAATAACGTATCTTACTCTATTTAAGGTGATGTTTGTTATGAAGTATGTAGTTATAGATTACGATAAGCTTTTACAGCATGGATTTGATAATAGTAAACAAAAGAATCTTTATTTAAAACAAATAGGAGATTATTTTCTAGTAGTTAATACTCATTATTCTGATGAGCTATTTGTTAGTACAAATTATAAATTTAGAGTTTATAATCTATACGATATAATGCAAGAAATTGATAACTTATTAAAAGATTGTGTTATAACTGTATCTAATTGGTTGGAGAAATAGTTTTATGAAATGTTTAAAATTTAGAAAAAGAAAACAAAAAGAATTTTTAAAAATACAATCATTCAAAGAACGTCAACATCTAAATATAAGAATGTCTAGAGAGAGGATGGTTAATAGAGCTAAAGATTTACTAATGAACGGACTCATTAAAAAAAGAAGTTTGTCTGGATGCGTTGACTATTTGATAGCAGATTTTAAAAAACTTAAAGAAAAATTGTTACAATCATGAAAAAATATGAAGATGATTTAAAACTATTAGAAGAAGTATTGCAGGATTGTCATATAAAGTATAAAGATGCTAAAGACAGTAAAATAAATGGTAAAAGTATTGACGAATATGCAAAAACAATCAATAGAATAATAATATTAGGAGACAATAATGAACGAATACGGTAACAAAACATATATAGTACTTAATCAAGATCTTCTAGAAGAATTTGGATTCGAAGAAGAAGAATATAATAAAGAAGAATGTTGGATAAAAAAAATAGATTTTATGTTATGCTTTTTAGTTAAGAAAAATGATAGTATATTAAGACTAGAAACTGGCGGGACAGATAAATTTGTAAAATATTTACCTGACTTTTATAAAATTATGGATAGTTTAATAAAGAACAATGTTATAAAAGAAGTTAGAAGGTACTGTTAAGTATGAAGAAAAAAACTAATTTAAGTAAAAGATCAATTAAAAGTGCATTTGATACAATTATATTAAATTGTAAAACAAAACATAAAAATTATTGTAAAGGATGCTTATTTAATCAGTTAATAAAACGTCCAGGAGAGTATAATGATTACGAATGGACTGATGAAGATGATAAAAATTATAATAATATAACTTTTTGTGAAGCATTCTTTAAATTAGGCCCTGAATATTGGAATTTAAAAAAGGAAATAGATATTGAAACGGAGTATGATTAAAAGATGGAATATTTTCTAATAGGATTAGGAGCAGCTTTAATGGGAGGAATAACTGTTATAGTAATTAATCAATATATGAATCAATAGAAAGGAATATAAATAATATATGTCAAATAAAGAAATATTTTTAAAATCGTTTACTAACCTATTATATTTATGTGATAAATTCATAAAATATGCTGCATATGATTGTAGTTATCTTGAGAAGAAAAAGAGAGATGAATATAATGATAATTATTATAAGTATTTAAATTACTATAAAAAAGCGTATGAAGAAATAGAAAAAGATAGTTTAGAAAAATATAATATTCAAATTAGTGATATAAAAAAAGTATTATACAATCTTCGATTAGAAAAAGATTTATATATTGTTAAAAATAAACAGAATAAACCTATAGCTATTTCATTTATAAGAAAATCTGGATTTTATAGTTTTTACGATATAAAGAATAGCCTTCCTTATATTAGTTATAAAAATCATACTATAGTAAGCTTAAATTTTTCTAAAAAAAAGATGAAATCTTTTAAAATGAATTATTCAATTATAAATTTAAAAAAGAAAATTGATCAAAAAAGAAATTTAAAAAAATTATATAAATTTATTGATTTAATATTAGATATGTATAATCATAAAACATTTGATAGTACATCAAAAGATTATGATAGCTTAGAAACAAGAACAAAAAAATTTAAAAAATTTCTTGTTTTTTATGATGATTATTTATATAATCGTATGTTTGGTATAAAAAAAGATATTATCTTTAAACTTTTTAACAATAATAAATTGTTTAAAATAGAAAAAGAAGATTTAATTTGTGATCAACAAGAATATGTTATAGTATATAACAATAGTTTAAAATTGATTTATTTTTCTTTATACAAAGAACAAGTATATTGTAATGACTTTTCGTTATATAGAGAGAAGAAAGATAAAGATTATCGTTTATGTGCTACAGAATTTTTACGAAATTATATGACTATGGGATTAGTATGATAGTATATAATAATATGATAAATAAAAATATAGCTATATTTATAGATAATCTAACTGAAAAGATTATTGATGTTTATAATATAAAAATACCTATTATGAATATGAAAGAAGTTCTTAAAAGTATTGGCGGAAAAATAGTATATAAAAATAACTATTATGAGTTAATAGATGGAAATATAATAAAAACTCATGATAAAAAATTTGATATATTGTTACCTATTTTAAATAAAAATAGCAATAATAACTTTACTATAGCTTGTAATTTAGGACATATATTTTTGCATATGGGATATAGAACGAATTTTTCTTTATGGAATAAGATTGTTGTTAACAAACAATATAAGTTTAAATCTTTAAAGCAAGAAAGACAGGCAGAATATTTTGCGTTATCCTTACTTATGCCCAAAACTATATTTTTAAAAGTTTTTTATAAGTATAGTAACAATAACATGGTAGATATGACAGAAATAGCTAATTATTTTAAAGTATCGATAAATTCAGCAAGAACGAGAGCTTATATGCTAAACTTAATAGATAGTTCATGTTTAAAATAAATATGAAAGGAGATATAGTAGGTGTCATTAAGTTGTAAAAAAAGTTGTATATACAATACTTCACCATATAATATGGTTTGTGGTTATTGTAAACGAGGACCTGGTAGATTTTTTACTGGAGGAGAGTATTATGATTTGTATATAGACAATTATCATTTAGATATCTCTGCACAAAATCACGATATGACAAAAAATAATCGTTTTTTAGTTGGGAATATAGCAAGTGTTTTATTATCTGAAGTAGTTAAAATAAAAATAGAAAAATTTTCTTCTATTAAAGTAGTTATTACTGTGAAATTAAAAGATGCTACATTTGAAACAATTTCCATGTATGATAATTATGATGACGCTAAAGAAGCGTATAATAAAATGATGATAAAGTATTCAGAGGGATAATTCAAATGAATAATAATAATAAAAATATTACACATATTTCTATGTCAAAAGAAGGATTATATAATATCTTAGAAAATTGTAAAAAAGATGATACAGTATATAAAAATACATTTAACATTAACATATCTGAATTAAGAGGGCTACTAGATAAGATTGACAACATAAGTAAAACAAATATGAATAAACATATTTTTACAGATATGATTCGTATATTAAATAATTTATTGATTAATAATAAATCATATAAGTCTAATAGACTATTATTGAACAAACTTAATAAACTAAAGAAAGAATGATGTTATTTGACAAGTATTGAGAAAAAATATCTTAGTATAAAAAATATTTATGATAAAGTTAAAAAAAATCATGATAAACTTAAACAAGCTCCAGAATATTTGTTAGTAGTTATGATAAATGATGATATGTCATATTTAAGTTCTAGTATTTTAAGAAAATCCGAAGAAGATAATGATGATATTCATTATTTTAATATGTTTAATTTAGACCTTAATACGATATTTGATTATGGAGTTTCTATTAGTTTAAATGAACTAAAACAAGATTTTAATTTATTATTGTTTGATTTCAATCTAGATTTTGATAAATTCGCTGATAATTATATAAATATTAGAAGCATAATTAACGAAAAATATGAATGTGATTACATTATATTAGATGATTATAAGATAAGTGTATCTGGTTTATATTTATGTGTTTATAAAAAAATTAGTTCTGACAATTATTATGAAAAAATTAAAATTTATAACACGAATAATAACGATTTCAATAAAGAATTTTTTAATGCGATAATTGACTTTAACTGTGAGAATTATCCAAAAAATAGATTAGTAATTACAAATGGAAAAATGAATATTAATTTATTAGATGGAGGTTCGGGAGATATAGGATATATATGTGATGATAACTTTAAAGTTGATTTTATAGGCATTAAAAATAATGATATGATACATGCTAATAGTCAAACATGTTTTATTAGTGACAAACATTTTATAACAATTAATAAATTTGATAATAATTTACGTACAAAAATTAAAAATGGAATTTGTTTAAATAAGTATGAAAAACAAGAGTTAAATAGGCTATTGTCATTATATAACAATATGGGCTACAATATAAAAGCATAGTATGGAGAATTAATATGGAAGAAGATAAAATATTATATGTTAAAAAGGTCTCTATGAAAGAAGTTATTTGCGTAGAAGTTGTAAAAACAGATGAGCATGATAAAGCGTATACTGTTACTAATTATTTCACTAAAGATGGAAAACTTATTGGTGAAACTTCATTAAAAGAAGCAGATATTGCGTATAAAAAATTTCTTGAAAAATTAAATAAAAAGTCTGAATAGATATCATAAACTATCTTTATTTTAAAATTTAACTATAAAAAAATAAACAAAGGAGAGTAAAACAGTATGGGACAGTTTAGTTGGAAAACGAGTGATACAAAAAGAGCTATTACTAAATGTGCCGTAAAGCCCCGTGCTTTAGCACTGGGGATATAAGGCACGTCCGACGAATTTGCGTAAGCAATTGAAGTCGGACCATTTTATTTTGTATATTCATATGCTATCATATAACTACGAATAACAATAAAGGCGGTGAGATAAATGAAAACCTATTGCTTTAAGCTATATAACTCTAAACGAAATAAAAAACTTCATAGGCAGATTAATGCGGCAGGTCTCATTTATAATCACTGCATTGCAATTCACAAACGGTACTATCGTTTATTTAAAAAATCATTGCACAAATTTGTTCTACAGGAACACTTAACCAAACTGAAAAAGCTGGCAAAATTCAGCTATCTTAAAGAAATAGGTTCACAAGCAGTACAAAATATAACTGAACGCATAGACCGTGCCTATAAGTTGTTTTTCAGAAATCAGAAGCATAATGTCCGTTCAGCTCCTCCGTCGTTTAAAAAGATACGTAAATATAAATCATATACTTTGAAAACGTCCGGTTGGAAATTATTGGGTGGAAATGTTATTAGAATTGCCAATCAGAAATATCGCTATTTTAAATCGCGGAATATTGACGGAAAAGTAAAGACTGTAACCATAAAGCGCGATGCTTTAGGCGATATTTATTTGTATTTTTCCTGTGAAACAAATGAAAATGAAGTCTTAACAAGAACAGGTGAAAGCGTCGGTTTTGACTTCGGGTTAAAGATATTTCTCACAGGTTCAGAACGGAAAAATATCATCTCTCCGCTGTTTTTCAAGCAGAATGCAAAATTAATTGTTAAAGCTAACCGCAATTTATCCCGTAAACAAAAAGCTTCTAACAATCGCCAAAAAGCAAGACTGAATTTGGCAAGACTGCATAAAAAAGTAACGAATATGCGCCGTGATTTTCATTGGAAAACGGCACAGTATCTCACTGGTAAATATGCCTTAATTTCTATCGAAAATTTGAATTTAAAAGCCATGCAGAAACGTTTCGGCAGAAAGATATCCGATTTAGGTTTTGCCGATTTTGTAAACAAGTTGAAGTATGAAGCACAAAAGGCAGGTTCCAACGTTGTTGAAGTAGGAAAATTCTTTCCTTCAAGTCAGCTATGCAGTAATTGTGGCTATCAAAACAAAGAACTCAAAGACTTGAGAATAAGAGAATGGACTTGTCCAAAATGCGGCAAACATCATGATAGGGATTTAAATGCCGCTATAAATATAAAGAAAGAGGGAGAAAGAATTTTCTTCTCCCGTAAGTAATAAATAAATATGGGCAGGGCGTTGTCCATTGTGGAAAGAACTCGTAAGACTGTCATTTGATAGCAAAGTTCGTCAGTATCCCAGAATTCCCTAGCTTTAGCTATGGGGAGTACGTCAATTGTTATCAGTTTTTAGATAGGATAAAAAATGCAAAAAAAGATATTAAATCTATTAGTACTAATATTAATGATAAAAATAGACAAGAACAATTAATAAATGAAGAGTTTAAAGAACAAATAGAAAGTATTTTATCGGAATATAGTGCATTTGGTTTTGATTATGATACTATTTTTAATCATATGTGCAACTATTAAAAGGAACAATAATTATGAGTAAATGGACACATATTTTAGCAATTATTACTGCTGTGTATACTGATCATGATAATACGATAAAAAGTAGAGGGAGATTAATTAATGTTTTAAATAATAATTTTAAAAAATTACCTATAATTTCTGGTAGCGAACAAAATGCTACTGTATCATTAAATATAAATGATTATTTTAACCCAGATAGATATGATTATTCTTTTTCAATTTCTATATATGGTAATTTAAGAGATCGTTCTATTAAAGAAACATTAAAAGAATATAATAATTTTTTACAAAAGGTAGATTCTTTTTTTACTGTAACAGATCATATGTATAAAATCGATAATGATCGTTTTAAAACTCTTATATATACATCAAGTAAGAAAAAGAAAAAAATAATCATAGATTCTGAAGACAAAATGTTTAAACGATTAGATGAGATGAAAATTTAATATGAATATTATAGATTTTTTTTTAATAAACAATACTAAATATATAAAGATAGATTTGTCTTATAATGATAATAGTAAAACAATAAGTATAGAAACTATTCATCTTTATTATTATGAAAAGACTAATTATAGTCATTATGATAATAAACATTTAATTAAAACTATTGATATAATTTATAAGATTGTATGTGAATCAATAACAGAATTGGAAAATATTAACATATTAAATAAAAAATATTCTTATAATCGTAAAAGTTATACTGATAAACTAGAACAGATCATTGGAAATAAAATGAGTATGTTTAAAAATTTAACTTCTTTATATATAAGATATATAGATGAAACATTCTTCGTTAAATCTAATATAATATATAAAGAAGTTAATAATGATAAGCATGCAGACGAGGTGGTTCTTTTTTGGAAATAGTAAAGTACTTTTTATCAAAAAATAATAGGATAGATCACGTAAAAATAGATATTATTGTTTATGAAGCAAATAATGTAATAGAAATTGATGAAATTATTATTAAAGATAAACATAATATAATTTTTAAAGATAATGATATTGAATTAAATATAAGAAAAATATGTGAAGAAGTATTTAATTCATTTAAACAGAGATATGGATATATTCATTATAATTTTAAATTTCAACAATATATGACAACAAATATTTCTTTTCAAATTAGTAAAATATATAGAGTCAATATTTTTTGTTCAATACGCTATATATATGAAATAAACAATTGAGAAAGAATTATACTATAATAATGCAAGAAAGGAAGATTTTAAAATGCCAGACTACGCTAAATGTAGAAATATCCAATGTAATAGGAGAAAAAAATGTGCTAGATATATGATGATTTCAGATAAATACTGGCAAACATATGCGTTGTTTAATGCTGATAACGCTAGTAAATGTAATCATTTTATAAGCTTAAAAAATGCTCCATTTGAATGTTGTAAAGATATCTCTATTGCCGATAAAATTGTAAAAGGAGTGAATGATAATATTGGATAACGATTGTGTAGAATATATTTGTGTATCATTAATAATTATTTCATTTTTTGTATGCGTAACTATTAGTGATTATTTTAAATATAAATATCAAAATAAAGATGATAAGGAAGATTGATATATATGTTTACGTTGAATAAGATAAAATTTTTTTGTACAAAAAAAGTAAATGACTTATCTAAAAACAGTATAAACTTTAAATTAGAAATGAATGAAGCAATAGAAAAATTTCTTAAAGAAGATTGGGGAGATATATCAAAAGAAGATTATGTCATGAATGATAAAGCCTTAAAAACTGGTGATAGAATTATTGCAAAATATAAATGTAAAGAATATAAAGATATTTATATTATAGCGGATACTGTATTAAATAATAATGCATATGAACATGCATCAATTTTATTTGTAGATGAATATTAATAGAAAGAGATAAAAATATGTTTAAGAATAAAAAGAATAATAATCAAAAGAAAACTTGTAGTAATTGTTCAAATGCAGTATATAGTGGAGAAGGTTGTTTTATTTGCTTAGAACTAGATGAACCTGTATGCGTTATAGATGAATGGGTACCAACAAATAATCATTTTAAATGTAAAGGAAAGTGCTATTCAAAATTATGATAGATAACAATATTATTAAATTATTTGATTTAACAAACATAGAGAAAGTAGATGATAATAGTTATATTGGATATTCAAATATGACCAACAAATGGTATGGTTGGAATAACGATGGATGGTGTAAATGTTCAACAAAAAATAAGGCTATATCTTTTGCAAAATCTGAATGTTGGTGAATAATTTATAAAATATATTAAGAAAGGAGAAAGAAAATGAGTGTTAGCTAAAATAAATAAAGGACAATTAGTGTTATTAAACATAAAGAAAAGCTGTTCTGAAATAAAAAAATATTTTAAGGAAAGTAAAATTAATATAAAAAAAGGATATGGATATTTTATAAGTTTATATAGTATAATGGTAAAAGGAGAATATGACAAAAAGAAATATTTTATTATTAAAACAATTATTAACTCTTTTAAGGATTTAGTATCTATTAATCGTAATAACTCCAATAAAGATGTTAATACTAATAATAATTTTAATAAAAAAGAATGTACTAGTAACAACTTTAATGAAGAAAAATGTACTAGTAATAACAATAAACTTTTAATAAAAAATGTATTGTGGGTAAGTAGACATAATATGCTTATTGATGGATATTTAGATTTACAAAAATTATATCCAAATTATGCTATATGCGTTTTTCCGTGCCAACCTAGAGTATTGGAAGGAAAAACTGTATACGAATATGCTGAATTATATAATTGTAATATAATTTGTGCAATATTATCAGATAATATTTTTAAAGATATTATTACAGATTTAAGAGCTAATAAATATACTATCTTAAGACCAATTATTACGTCAAAAGAAACTGATGCAAGTGTACGAAAAGGTTTAGGAGTATCTAAACAAAGACAATATGTTTTTCACAATTGGAGAGACATGAAAAATAATATTGATATTAAATTTTAAAAAGGAGTATAATAAAAAAGATGTCCGAATTAAGAATAAATTGGAAGAACTTATTATTAGTTGTTCCATTAAAGAACGGTAGCTTTTTAGATCGAGATTATTTATATAAATATGGCGATATTAACGATATTTATAAAAAATCTTTTTTTGGTCAAAACATTTATATAAAAAAATTTTTTTATAATAATAGTAATCATAATGATATTGATACAACAAAATTATATAACGCTGCTGATCTAGAAGAAATTCTATGGAATATTGGTAATATTGAAATTTCTTTTAAAACACTAAAGAAAATAACAGGTAAAGGATCTATTTTAACTTCTTGTATCAAGAGAATGATTATAATAGATTCTATTATAACAGGCCTAAAGCGATTCGGATTTTATGTAAATGCTGAACCAATCAACTTTTTGCATAATAATATTCCATTTAAAAGAAAATATTATATATCAGACATTCCATGTAATAGTGATAAAAGTATCAATTTAGATGAGGATACATTAAAATACGTAATAAATAATTTTAAAAAAAATTTATCTATTAAGTATGAAAAGATACAGAAAAAAGTTAATACTAATACTAATACTAATAATAGTAACACTAATAATAGTAATAACAAAAACAATAAGTTAAATGAAATAAATAATAATTCTATGATTAAGTTATTTGCTGTTTGTATAAGAATGTTAAAAGATAATAATATTAGAATGAACATCAAAGAAGAAATTAAAAAAGAATGCTCTGATGACGAGATAAATTTTGCTATACAAGTTTTAAAAGAAACTTTATCTAAAGAAGATAGTAAAAAGGAAGAGGTTGTTAGTGTAAATAAAAATAGTTTTATTAAAAGATTTTTTAACTTATTTACAAGAAATTAAGTAAAGAGGTAAAGATAATGAAAAATGAAAACGCATTGTTTAGTTTTTTATATCTAGGTTGCTCTCTCTTAGGAGATATTGGATATAAAGCATCTAGATGTTTAACTATTGGAAGAAATTTATATTATCTATTAAAAGTGTCTGATTGTAACTATAATAATAAAAATAAGAATGGGAGATAGTTGTAATGATGAAAAATGCTGCTAAATTTAAAAAAAATGATATAGTAATTCCAAATGTTTCTGAAGAATGTATAGAAAGATTAAAAGAATTATATAAATTATGTCCTGATGATGAAAACTTAAAGTCATTTATTAACAATATAGAATTAACTAATAAGAAAAAGATAAAAATTGTACAAGTTGTAACAGTAGAAAAAGATGATGGTATTGAAAATGGATATATAACACAGTATGGAGATATTGAATGTGTATATCCTGAATATTATTTAACAAAGTGTACCGATGAAAAAGAAGAAGAAAAAGAAGAAGAAAAAGAAGAAGAAAAAGAAGACTATGAAAAAAAAATAAGTAATGAAAATCAAATTTTTTCAGTAGAATTTTACAATAATAAAGTTATTATTAACTATAAAGATAGAAATTATGGCGCACAAAATATAAAATATACAAGAGTTTCTGAAGAATCTATTAATGATTTGTTTTATAGAACAATGTCTTTAATAACAGATTTATTTAACAGAAATATGGATACTCATGAGTTTGAATTAAAAAATGGAATAAAATATTACCGATTTAATGATGTACAAACATTAAATATTGAAGAATATGTTTTTAGTAATACTAATGTTATTTGTATATTTGATAAAAAAATCGGTAATTATGCAAAAACAAAAGAAGAATTACTTAATAAACAAGAAGAAGTATTGCAAACAATGAAGGAAGTAGGTGTTTAATCAACTTGGACATATTGTCCAAGTTAAAAATATTATGATTAAAAGATTAGCTAAAGAATATGCGTATAAAACTTTTTTTAAAAATGTAGGTGCAGATAATTGGCCATCTGATCCAGAAGAATTTTTGAATAAATTTGGGCCTAATACATGGTGCTACTTTTTAAAAGATGGTGTAAGACATATGGAACCAAAAATTATATATGAACATTTAAATGTTATTCATTTAAAAGAAGCAATAGAAGAGCAAACTGAATTGAATTTATTAATGCTTAGAAAGGAATAAACTATGAATATTAGTGAAGATATTAAAAAAAAGATTAAAGAAAAAGCACTGTGTATGGCTTTTTCGGATTATTTTTGTAATGTAAATGATGAAGGTTGGCCAGATGATCCAATAGATTTTTTGCAAAGAGCTAATAGTGATTATCATAGTGATATTACAATTAGTGGAGATGAGCCTAATTATGATGATCCAGAAGCTGAGTATATGATAGTTGCTGATTGTATGAGTAGTATAATAACACCATTACAATTATTAGAAATGGTTCAAGATAGAGCATATAGTATTGAAACTAATTTCTATAATTTATTAATTAATATTGAAAAGGTGGAATAAAACAATGGAATCAAAACATGAAAGTATTTTTATCGATAACTTAACACAAGAAGAAAAAGAAAAAATTGAAAAAGTCATTAAAGAAGTAAAACCTGATATATATATTTTTGATCAAAGTAATAGTATGACATTAAACTTTGATGATGAATTTTTAAGACATGAAATTGAATTCTATAGAGAAAAATATACTGAATCACAAAAGAAAGAAGCAATGGCTTTTATTTTATCTAAATTTGAAGATGCTTGTGTTGACGGAGAATTTGAAGGAGCTACCGATAGCATGGTAGCTTTTATTGAAGAAAAGTTAGAAGAATTTGATAATGTTAATAAAAATGCTTTTAAGGAATGATATTGAATGTTAATTTCTGCATCTACTTCAAATAAAAATAATAATTAAAAGGAGAATAGTTAAATGTTTATAGGATTATACGCATCAGATCAAGAAAAAGAAAAAGCTATTAAAGAAGCTATCAAAAAGATCGATCCTGATACTGAAATTTTAGATAGCGATAATTGTTTAGAATTTACGTGGGATCAAGAATATCTAAAAGAATCTATTAGATACAAACTAGGTAATATAGATGAAAATGAAATGAAATCTGTATTGAAGTATATCATAAATGATTTTTTGAGAAGCGATTTTCCAGCAATGAATGAAGAAGTAGAAGTATTTATAGACGAATCTATTCAAAATTATAAAAGACTCAATAGATTATAAATAAAGTTTTTATAAAGCTTTTGTTATTTAACTTGGACAATTTGTCTAAGTTGATATATATTTTTTTATCAATTTCAAGGAGGACTATATTATGACAATTAATTTAGTGAAAGGTCAGAAAGTAGATTTGACAAAAGGAAATGCAGGTTTAAAAAATCTATTAGTTGGTTTAGGTTGGGACGTATCCAGCAGAGATGGAGAACGTTTTGATTTAGATGCATCAGCTTTTTTATTGAATGATGATAATAAAGCTGTAGATTATGTGTACTTTAATCAACAAAAATCTGCTAATGGTGCAATTGTATTATCAGGAGATAATCTAACAGGTGAAGGTAGTGGAGATGATGAAACATTAACTGTTTCCTTAGAAAAAGTTCCTAATAATGTAGAACAAATTGCTATCTCTGTAAATATTTATGAAGCAGACTCCCGTAGACAAAATTTTGGTATGGTTAATAATGCTTATGTACGTATCATTGATAAAGATACTAATAAAGAATTATGTAAATATGACTTAGATGAAGATTATTCTATTGAAACTGGTATTATTTTTGGACGTATCTATAGACATAATGGTGAATGGAAATTTGCTGCTGTTGGAGATGGTTATGTAGGTGGGTTAAGAACTATTTGCGATAGATATGGAATTTAATAATAGAGGATTGATAAAATAATGACAATTAGTTTACAAAAAGGCGAAGTTGTAGCCTTAAAAGAAAATGATAACAAACTAAAAAAGATTAAAGTATGTTTAGGATGGGATCCTAAAAAGAATAAAGGATTCTTTTCATCATTATTTAATAGATCTGAATTTGATTTAGATGCATCAGCATTTTTATTAAATGACGATAATATTAATGAAATCATTTATTATGGTCACTTAAAAAATGCTAATAGTTCTGTAACACATAGCGGAGATAATTTAACAGGCGAAGGTAAAATCTTAGATAAAGAACAAATTCATATTAATTTAAATGAATTACCGAATGATATTAACACTATAGTGTTTACTGTTAATATCTATATGGCTAATGAAAGAAATCAACATTTTGGTAAAGTAGAAAATAGTTTTATTAGAATTGAAAATAAAACAAACAAAAAAGAATTTTGCAGGTATGAGTTATCAGGTAAAGGCTTTGACAATTATAAAAGCATGATTTTTGGATTGTTAAAGAAAGTTGATGATGAGTGGAAGTTTAAAGCTTGTGGCGAAGGTTCTTGCTATGGATCTACTATTCCAGAATTAAAAGGAATTGTTAGCAACTATATTAAAAAAAATAATTAATAATAAACAGGGAGAGATTAATTATGGCAATTAGTTTGCAAAAAGGACAAAAAATTAGTTTAGACAAAAGTTTAACTTTAGCAAAAATTGGACTAGGTTGGGATGTAAATAAATATGATGGACAAGCTAGTTTTGATTTAGATGCTTCTGCATTTTTATTAGGAGCAAACGGTAAAACAAGAAAAGATTCTGATTTTGTATTTTATAATCAACCAAGATCAGAAAATGATGCTGTTATTTATGGTGGAGATAATAGAACTGGATCTGGTAATGGAGACGATGAAACTATTATCATTGATTTTAGTAAAATTCCAACTGATGTAGAAAAAGTTGCTATTACTGTAACAATTTATAATGCTAAAAATTTAAAACAAAATTTTGGCATGGTTGATAATGCTTATGTTAGATTATGTAAATTAAGTTCTATTGACGGTCCAGAAGAAGAAGTTCTTCGTTATGATTTAGGAGAAGATTTCTCTATTGAAACAGCAGTTGTGTTTGCAGAATTATATAAACATAATGGACAATGGAAGTTTGCTGCTGTTGGATCTGGATATGAAGGTGGATTAGCTGCTCTTGGTAGAGCTTATGGGTTAGATGTAGAAGAAGAACAGTAATATTTGTAATTTATAAATTAATAGGGCGATAACATTATCGCCCTTATATATTTATGATAAACGAGGTATTTAAATTGAATAATAGTTTAAAAGGATTATCAGATAACGAAGTAATTGAGTCTAGACAAAGATATGGAACTAATTTTATAAAAGAAGCTGAACCATTAAGTTTTTGGCAACACTTTTTAGAAGGTTTCCAGGATCCAATGATTAAAATTTTATGTGTTATTAGCGTTATTATGTTAATCATGTATTATTTTGGTTATAGTGATTGGTATGAACCTGTTGGTACTATCATAGCTGTAATATTAGTTAATTTTGTTACTGCTAAAACGGGAACAGATAATGATAAAGCATATAAGAATTTAAAAGATAGTCAGAAAAAAGATACTGCAAAAATAATTCGTAATGGCAAATTAAATGAAATTGTAGTAGATGACATTGTAGTAGGAGATGTTATTTTATTACAAAACGGAGATAAAATTTTAGCAGATGGTATTTTAGTTGACGGAAAAATTTCTGTAGATAATAGCTCTTTAAATGGAGAAGCTGAAGAATGTGAAAAAACAGCAGCTCCAGAAGGATATGAACTTATTAAAGAAATTACAGGAGATACTTTTGTAGATAAGCATAGTTTATTTAGAAATTCTGTTGTAATTAATGGTGAAGGCTATATGGAAGTTAGGGCTGTAGGTGAAAAAACTATGGCTGGAAAAATGGCTGAAGACATGAAAGAAAAAGAACCAGATAGTCCTTTACAAGTTAAATTAAGTAAATTAGCACATCAAATTTCCAATTTTGGATATGTAGGTTCTATTGTAATTGCTTTAGCTTATTTAGCGCATTATATTGTATTAGCAGGAGGAATTTCTGCATATTTAAATAATGATTTAGGTACAATTTTAGTAGGAATTGTTAATGCAATAGCTATTGCTATTACTATTATTGTATGTGCAGTACCAGAAGGATTACCGTTAGTAATTGCTTTGGTATTAATGCAAAATACTGGAAAATTATATAAAGCTAATGTTTTAGTACGTAAAGCAATTGGTATAGAAACAGCAGGTAGTTTAAATATTTTGTTTTCTGATAAAACAGGAACTATTACTAAAGGTAAATTAGAAGTAGTAAAAGTTTTAGATGGAAATGGAAATAATATCGAATTAAATAAAACAGGATATGTGCTCAGAAATTTATATAAAAGTATTGCCAACAATAGCGCTTCTGAATTTGATGCTAACGGAAATGTTATTGGCGGTAATATGACAGATAAAGCTTTATTAAACTTTATTAATAACAATGAGTATCAAAAAAATAAATTAAATGTAATTAGTAAACAAGAATTTAATAGTACTAATAAATTTAGTCAAATTAGCTATATGGAAAATGGTCAATTAATTACAGAATATAAGGGAGCTCCAGAAGTATTATTAGCACATGCAAAAAAATATATGACAAATGATGGTAAAATTTTACCATTAAATTTAGATAAACTAAATGCCAAAATTGATGATTTAGCTAATAGTGCAATGCGTGTACTATGTTTTGGATATAGCAAACAATCTCTAAAAGAAAACATTATTAATGATGATACCATTATTACATCATTAGTAGCTATTAGAGATGATGTACGTCCAGAAGCTAAAGAAGCTATTAAGGAAGTACAAAATGCAGGTATTCAAGTAGTAATGATCACAGGAGATAGAAAAGAAACAGCTGTAGCTATTGCAAAAGATGCAGGTTTATATTGTGAACAAAATAGTGATATTGCATTAACTTCTAAAGAATTAAACAATATGTCTGATAATGAAATTAAACAAATTCTACCTAAGCTAAAAGTAATAGCTAGAGCCTTACCTACAGATAAAAGTAGAATGGTTAAAATTTGTCAATCAGTTAATTTAGTTGTAGGTATGACTGGAGATGGAACAAATGATGCTCCAGCTTTAAAAGCAGCTGATGTAGGATTTGCTATGGGTTCAGGTACAGATGTTGCTAAAGAAGCTAGTAAATTAGTTATTTTAGATGACAATTTTAATTCTATTAAAAATGCAATTTGGTATGGAAGAACTTTGTATAACAATATTCTTAAATTCTGTAAAATGCAATTAACTATTAATGTTGCAGCAGTAATTGTTTCTGCTATTTGTCCTTTTATTGGAATTGAAGCACCATTAAAAGTAACACATTTATTATGGATTAATTTATGTATGGACGCATTAGCTTCTCTTATGTTTGCAGGAGAACCTGCTTTAAGAAAGTATATGAAAGCTAAACCAAGAAAACGAGATGAAAATATTATTTCAAAAGAAATGGCTACACAAATTGGAGTTATGGGCGTGTGGTTAACATTGATTAGTATTTTATGGTTTAAACTTCCATTTGTTGCTACATTCTTTAATACAGAAAATGAATTTTATACTGGATTTTTCTGCATGTTTGTATTTGCTTTTATGGTAAATGCGTTTAATGTTAGAACAAAATCACTTAATGTGTTTGAACATATTAAAGAAAATCCTACTTTTATTAAGATTTGGTCATTAATAATGATTATTCAAATTGTATTAGTATCAATCGGTGGTATTGTAGGCGAGATTTTTAGTTGTACAAGCTTTAATTTGAGTGGTTGGATTATGGTAACATTATTTGCTTTAACTATGTATCCAGTAGATATGATTAGAAAATTACTTTTTAATAAATAAAAATAAGAGGCACTAAAATGTGCCTCTTTAAAGGAGTTAATACATTGGATAAAAAAATACTTGATCCATGCTGTGGTAGCAGAATGTGGTATTTTAATAAAAATAATCCAAATGTTTTATTTATGGACAATAGAAAACTTGATACAGAATTATGTGATGGACGAAAATTAGTTATTAGTCCAGATATTTGTAGTGACTTTACTAAAATGCCTTTTGATAATGAAAGTTTTTATTTGATTGTATTTGATCCACCACATTTAAAATATGCAGGAGATACTAGTTTTTTAGCTCAAAAATATGGCAAATTACCAAAAGATTGGAAGCCATTAATAAGTGATGGTTTCAATGAATGCTGGAGAGTTCTAAAGAAAAATGGAACAATCGTTTTTAAGTGGAACGAAGAACAAATTTCAACTAGTGAAGTTCTAAAGGTTATTTCAAGAAAACCTCTTGTTGGTCAACGCAGAGGAAAAACTATTTTTTTAGTATTTTTTAAAGATTAATTTATATAAGGAGTTATTAATATGGGAACAAGTTCATATTCAGTAAATGATTGGAATAATTATGTAAGAAGTACAAGATTAGACACAGCGGTAAGTGCGCAACAGATTTATCGTTCTAATTATATTTTACCAGAATTTGATCCAAAAAATATTAAAGTAAGAGAATCTTGTGATTCAAAAGAATTTCCAATTACTACACCTATTATTATCGGTTTAGATGTTACAGGAAGCATGGATCCAGTTTTAATGACAATATCTAAAAGTTTAAACGATTTAATGTTAAAAATATTAAATAATAATTCAATTCCTGGACCTCATTTGATGTTTATGGGAATTGGAGATGCATGTTATGATTCAGCTCCATTACAAGTAACTCAATTTGAATCAGATATAAAAATCGCTGAACAAATGAATAAAATATGGTTTGAACAAGGTGGAGGAGGTAATAAATTTGAATCTTATGATTTAGCATGGTATTTTGCAAAATATTATACTAAAACAGATTCTTTTATTAAAAGAAATAAAAAAGGTATTTTGTTTACAATTGGAGATGATAATCCAATTGATAAAATAAATGCTAAACTTATTCATAGAGTTTTTAATGTTCATCCAGATTTTATCGAAATGCCAGTCCAAGATTTATTGAAAAAAGTTGAAGAACAATATGACGTATATCATTTAATTATTAAAGAAGGTACTTCATATTCTAAAGACGTTTTTTATAATTGGAAAAATCTGTTACATGAAAGAGCTATTATTGTAGATAATGTAAAAAATCTATCTGATATTATCTATAACACTATAGCAATGAATAGAAATAATTTATCAAATAATAATAGTGACTATTCAGAATTTGACCTATAAAAAATAAAGACATAAAAAAACAGCAAGGATATATATATTGTTTTTATATATCCTTGCTGTTTAAAGAGGTATATCAATGGTAAAAAATATAAAAATTATTATAGGAGCCAATTTTGGAGATGAAGGTAAAGGATTGTTCACAGATTATATGTGTAAACAATATATATCTAAAACTCCTATTGTTATAAGAGATAATGGTGGTTGTCAATCTGGCCATACAGTTGTAAGAGATGGAAAAAGAATTGTTTTTAGTCATTTTGGCAGTGGATCTTTATTAGGAGTTCCTACTTTTTTAACTTCGAATTTTATTATAAATCCAATCTTTTTTGCTGATGAATGGAATAAAATATATAGATTATGTCCAAATTTAAAAGTTTTTGTAGATGCTAATACCAGAGTGTCTACGCCATATGATGTATTAATTAATCAAATAAAGGAAATATATAGAAATCAAAATGCACATGGTAGTACAGGTAAAGGTATTTATGAAACCATAAATAGATATGAAGAAGTAAAACAATCTTATTATTTAAAAGATTTATATAAACTTTCTTATAATGAGATTAAGGATTATCTATTACAGATTAGCAATTATCTTTATAAAAAGAATAAAGTTTATTTTGAACATAATCAAAATAAAGAGATTAAATCATTAATAGAGATATATAATAACAATGATTTAATAGACTCTTATATTAATGATTTTATTTTTATGAAAGATCATATTGAATTAACAAACTATTACGAAATAGTAAGTAAATATGAAACTCATATTTTTGAGATGAGTCAAGGTCTATTATTAGATAAAGAATCACATTTATATATGCCACATTGTACACCGTCTAACACAGGATCAAAAAATCCGTTAAATAATATTATAAATAATTTAACAGATTTTAATGATGTAGAGATAGAATTAATATATGTATCTCGTTCTTATATGACCAGACATGGTGCTGGTGAGTTTTTTTCTGAATGTGATATGAAAGATATTAACAAGGCTTTAAAAGACCTCACAAACGCTCCTAATCGTTTTCAGGGTAATTTAAGATATGGATTCTTTGACGCAAAAGAAACATTAAGAAGTATTTTTAGTGATTATAATTATTTTACACAAGCACTTAAAAGAAAAGTTACATTAAGTATTTGTATAACTCATTTAAATGAAACGTCAAATAATTTAATCATAGGTAAAAATCTTTATATTGAACCAGAATCATTATTTAAATATTTGTTTAATAAAAGATATTATTCGATAGGAGAAGATAATAATAAAGATATTATTTATTTAGAATAAATGGAAATAGTTAAATTTTTTATCTTAAAAAAACTTAATAAGATAAATAGAAAAATTAAAATAAATGAACAAATATTTCAATCTAAATATGCATATTATAGAATAGCCTATAAAAGCATTTTATTACCTATTAAATGTTATGTTGATGATAATATACAATTAATGTTCAAAAGAAGACAATCAAATAGAATTGATTTGTTATTGTTTTATTATTTAATACGAAAAGGGAAAACAATATGGAAATAGTAAAATATTATAAACAAAAACATTTTTATGATAATAAAGAAAAAGTAGCCACAACATCAAGCAATAATCTATATAATCTATATAATCTATATAATCATAATCATACTATTGATTTATTATATAGAACTCTTGGTATTGGTACGATGGCAGATACAGATATTGAATCTTTACGTAAACAGATGATGGAACATAGATCTTATTTTACAGATATGTATGACGATTGGAGTTAAAATTTTGTGGTGATTGTTCTCTAGGACTATTTAACGAACTATCTATTCCAAATTTTATAGCTTGCTTAGCATAAATTACTCCATATAAGGTAAGTAAACTATCTAAATCAAAATTTGTGTTCCAATATCCATTACTTAAAAGAAGTATTAAGAATATAATAACAAATATTATAGTACAAGTAGAACTATTTCTTAATACTTCTTTTAGTTTTAACATTATAGGAGTATCTCCTATGACACTATCTAATTTAGTTATATTATCTATACTAGAATTAGTTACGTAACTTATTTTATTAGTTTTTTTAGTTAGTTTAATCATGTTAAAACTCTCCTCTTTATTTTTTTATTCTTTTTCTTTATTTTTATATTACTATATGTTTTCTGCCTTTTATTGTAATTCTCTTTTTGTATTTTATTTATTGTAAAAATATATAGCATCAGTTTTAAGAGACTTTCACATAAAGAAATACACAAACATACATACAAGTTAAAAAAACTTCTTAAAATGACTGCTATGAAGTAACAGGAGGCATTTATGAATTTAATAGAGCCTAAATTTAAATTGTTGGTATATGATAAAAAACAATTTAAGGATAAAGACGAGGCAAATAATAATATAGCGTTAATAAAAAATAGAATATTGGATTATCCAAAAGAATGTTCTATTAAAGAAATAGCTTATTATTGTACTAATGGATATCCTATATGCTTTTCTTATGGAATCAGAAATAATAGATCTAGTAGTAAAGCTTATAGAGATAATAATTGGAGAGAACAACAATTAATAGCTATTGACATAGATAATAAAGATAGGCAAAGATATACAACAATAGATGAAGCTATATGCTTATGTAAAAATAATGGTATTACACCATCTATTGTTTATACTACTTTATCTAGTACTGATATAATTAATAAATATAGAATTATCTTTGCTTTAAGAGACTCTATTAAAGATAAAGGCTTATATTTAGATGTTTTAAATTCACTAGCCAACATTCTATCTGTTAAAGGAAAAACTATAATAGATACTGCATGTAAAGACTTATCTCGTATCTTCTATCCAGGTAAAAAAATAGAATACTATGATGAGAATGCTATTTTAGATATAGATTCAATTCTGTCTTTTAATAAGAAGAACTATATTACTATTAAAAAAGAAAGTAACAATTTAAGACAAAAAGATAATAATAGTATTAAAAGATCTACTATTTTAAACTATGATTTAGATACTAATATGGTTTTAAATGCATTATTAGAGACAACAAAAATAGTCAAAATGGAAAATGAAATGGTCATGAGCCCAATAATGACAAGGGTTAGAGACCAATTGACTAAACTCGGACTGCTAAAGCCTTTATACTATAGGATTAAGCAGTCACCATTTAGCGTAAACCTCTCTAAGCCAATAACGACAAGGGTTCCAGGGTTCTTATTTTCCATTTTGCGCACTATCCCAATGGATAAATTGCTCAATAAGCCTTTAAATACAAGCCTTCCGTGCTTTTTTCATAAGGATAGTCATCCTTCAGCTAGAATTGAAAGAGATAATACTGGTAGATACATTTATCATTGCTATGCTTGTCAAATAAAATATGATATAATTGATTTATTATGTAAGCTTACTAATGTAAGCATTTTAGACGTTAGAAATTTTTTATGCATATTATGTAATATAGAATATGAAACAGAATGGCAATCTAAAATGTCTTATCGTATAATGCAAATGCAAAATTATATATATGATAAAAGTTTTAAAGAGAAGTATCCTTTGTTAGATAAAACATTAACTAGAAAAAATCTTTTTCCAGTTTATTTAATGATGTTAGATTGCGCAAGAACTTATCTGTTTGATAAATATGTTTCTGGCACTAACAATCCAATCTTTTATTTAACTAAAAAACAATTAGTAAAAAGATTTCATAAGTATTATGATTGTAAAAAGAATGAACAAAGTCTATATAAAGGAATTAAGTATCTTGCTAGAATAGGATTGATAAAGATATTAAAAGATTCTGATATACCTAAAAGTATTTTGGATTGTTTAAACAAAATAAAAAGGGATAATATGCATAATAGACGTATAGAATGTTATTCTATACCAGATTTTAATAGTGATATGTTTTATAATGCAGAAAAACAAATACAAAGTGATAAAGATAACTGTGTAAGAATGTCTCATTATTGCAGAACAGAAGCTGTATTAGAAGATAAAAAGTTAGCTAATAACATTTATGTTCAAGATATAGATAGTGAAATAAATCATAAAATAAATAAATTTTATGTTGCTTACAAAGCTAGAGCATTAAAGCTATTAAAAACAAAAAAGTTCTTTTTAGAAAAGAACTTATTATCATACATGAAACAATATACTAGTATACAAAAAGAAAAATATAGTAATTATTGTTTGCCAAAACTTATTAAAGAGTTAAAGTTAAAAAAAGTATCTTTCTCTAAAAAAATAGAGAAACAATATAATATAACTAATAAATATATAGCAAGACATAATATGCATTATGGAGTAACAAAACTATATATAGAAAGAGAGAATGAATTATGATAATCACTGATTACACAGAAGAAACCCAAACTTATTGGCGTACAGAAAGTGGAAATACTGCTATTTTACCATCTGTTAATAATTTTAAAATAATACAAGATGATAATAATAAAGCAATTTTACATTTAACATGGAACGCACTGGATATTCCTAATTTTAGTCATTATCAAATTAGATGTTCTAAAGAATGGAAGCTTGACGAAATAGATAAACATTCTAAAGTTATTGACAATATTAAAACTACTTCTATAGATTTTTATTTAACTGACTATAGAAATGGGATTGCTGATGTAACATTTTGGATTGCTGCATATGACTTAGAAAAAAATCGTTCACAAACACCAACTATGATAAAAGGTATTTTTAAGTTATCCCCTGATCCAGTAAATAATTTAAAAGTAGAACAAGACATAGAAATAAAAGATAAAATAAATATTAGTTGGAGCTATGATAATGTTAATAATAATTCTTTAGAAAGATTTTTAATAACTATCAAAGAAGAAGATTGTCCTGTAGAAAATACTTATGTAAGTAAAGAAGATAGAAGTTATAATATGTATTATGCTAATCATAATGGCTTATTAGAAGTAACAGTTGCTCCTCAAAACAAAGATGGAGCTATATTACAAAAACCTATTAAAAATTTCTACATGATTAACTTAAATCCTGAACCTGTTAAATCATTAAATGTAGAAAAAGATGAATATGGTTTAGTTCATATAACTTATGAGGATCCAATAGAAAATCATATTTCTGATAATGAATTTGATTTTGAAATCATTATTGCAAAAGAAGATAATATTGTTCATAACTTAAAAGCAACAAAAAATAATGATAATCAAAATTTAAAAGATGCATTTTTGAATAATGATAATACGTCATTAGACTCTGTAGTCCTTTTAAATGAAAAAAGTAATCATCAGGGTACTGTTATATATCAAGAAGTACAAAAAGCTCTAGAAAAGGTTATAGCGCTTCCTGAAGATGGTGTATACAGAATAGATGTAATTGCTCATAAACATGGCTGGTATGTTGATAAAAATGGAGTAAAAAAAACATATAATTATACTAGTGACAAATCATCTATTTTATTCACTTATTCTGTAAAATAATTTTAGGAGATGAAAAAATGGAACCACTAATAAGCCCTATGTATTTATATTTAATAGATTTATTAAATACTGTACGAGATATATCATTTATAGGTCTATTGTTGTTTGCAACAATATGTCTTTTAGCTATGTTGACATTCTTTGAAGAAGATGATAATAGTTCTTCAAAAAATATATCGTCAGAAAATGATGAGACTGAATTGACTGAAAAAGATAAGATACTAATATTAAAAATATTATTTTTTATTTTTGCAGTATTTCTTGTTTTATATATAGCTATTCCAACAAAAGATACTATGTATAAAATGTTAATATCATCTTATATCACACCTGATAATATTAATAATATTCATGAAATGGTTATAAAAGATATTAACAGTATCGTAAAAACCATCACAGAAAGATAAATACACAAAAGGAAGATAGAAAATGTTTAATTATACTTTTTTATGTTATTTTAGTTTAAAAAATGAACATTTTTTTTGGCATAAAGGAAAAAACATAATAGTATTAAATTTATGGTATATCTGTTTTTCGTTATATAAAGGAGATTTAATTTCTGATTTTGAAAAGTTTTTAGATGAAGTAGAAAAAGAAACTAAAAGAAATGATTTAACATTTATTGATCTTGTATTAGATAAGAATAGAAGTAATAATATTCTATTTAAATATACTTTCATAATATGTCTTAGTTCGTTATTAGGTAAATTTTACTATTTTAAAAACAAATATGTTACAGCTTTAAATTTGTGGTTTATTTTTTTAGCAATACACAAAGGAGATTTTATTGCCGATATAGCTAAATTTCAACGTAAAATTAAAGACATAACACATAGAGATGATCTTACTTTCATCAAAATAGTAAAAAGACAAAAGAAAGGTAAAAATGATAAATGATAACAAGCATTCATATAAAGAACTTTCTTTCCATTGAAGATACGATATTTGATTTAACTAAACTAACAAAAATAAATCATTTTAGTTTATTATGTGGAGAAAATGGAGCTGGTAAATCAAACATATTAAAAAGCATATCTTTATTAAAAGAATTAATAGATTATGATAAAAATATGACTATTTCTGAAATCTATAACAAATATAAAAATAAAATGTGTAATGGCCCTATTTATCTGGAATATAATTTTCTATTAAACAATAAAAAAGGTTCCTATTTATTGGTTTTGTCTGAGCAAGGAGTCATTGAAGAACAGTTAAGACTTACATTGAATAAAAATATATGTTCATGTTATAGGATTCATAATTCAGAAATAGTTTTATCAACTAAATTTTTTAATAATAATATGAATAAATACAAAGAAATAATTTGTCCTAATTTAAATCAATATACAGTATTAAGTTCTTTAGTTAAGATTACTAATTGTCAATTTTTATCTGCTTTTATAAAAGTAAAAGAAGATTTACCATTAACTTTTTTTTACTTTATCGATTGGATTAATGACATATTAATTTCAGATACGTTTAATATTAATCTATTAAGTGGAATAGCTAATAAAGAATATAGAGATAAATTAACAACATTAGCTAAAATCTGTGAGCAATTTTTACCTAATACTAATGATTTATATTATCTTATTTATCAATATGATAAAAAACATATTGAATATAAGTTATATAATGGCTATAAAGCAATAATAGATTTTAAAAAAGAATCTGAAGGAGTAAAACAGATTATATATTTAATATATTATTTATTAGAAGCAACTAAAAATAGAATTGTAATTATTGATAATATAGATACAAATATACATTCAATTTTATTAAAATCTATAATAGAATTTTTTTGCAATAAAATTGAAGGGCAAGTTATATATACAAGTTCTAATTCAATGATGTTACTAGATATAAAAGAATTGAAAAATATGATATATATTGTTGATCATGGAGATATAAAAAACATCAATTCTTTTAGAAGAATATTCGATAAAAATAACTTATTAAATTTATATTGTAAGGGAACATTTGGAGGTATTCCTACAATAGATCAAGATAAATTAAGTGAGGCAATAAAGAATGTTAATTAAAAATACTATTAAACATATAAAAAATGTAATAGAGCATAAAAAATGGGTATTTCATTATGCTTGTAAAGCAGGAATTCCTATTCAAGGAGCAATGCATGATTTAAGTAAATTTCATCCAGTAGAACTCATAGAATCTATAGTATATTACAAAGATGGAACTAGTCCATTAAAAGAAAGTAAAAAAAGAAATGGATATTCTATGGCTAAACTACATCATTGTCATGTGAATAAACATCATTATGAATATTGGCAAGATAATTATGATCATGGATGTGAACCATTAATAATTCCATATAATTATGTTTTAGAACTAATCTGTGATTATTTAGCTGCTGCTAGAACATATAGCGAAAATAAAGATAGTATTGATTACAAAAAAGAATACGAATGGTTTATGGAACATAAATATAATAATAAAGCCATATCTATGCATCCTGCCATGCTAGAATTCATTAAACAAGTCTTTGAACAAATGGCTAAAGACAACTCAGATGATATTTTGGAGAAGCATTCATTTATGGAAAGATTGTATAACACTATTGTTTTAAAAAGTTTAACAAATAAAGGCTGTGTGATTTAAATGGATGTAATATTATGTATATATGTAGCTCTATATTCAGCTATTCAATTAATATTCATGATTAGTATATACTTTATATTAGGATTATTTATAGATATTTCTGATACAACACAAATCATTATAATTTGGTTTTCTGGATTATTTAGTGCAACGATATTATTTTATATATTATTATTATCTGATATAAATTTTACAATTAGTTTTTAAAAAGAAAGCGTGATGATATGAATAAAATAAAAATAAGTATTGTTATAATTATTGTTTCTGTTATTCTTACAATTGCTTTAGATATTATCTCTGCTTATAAGAATCAATTAGTTGATTATCTTTTAAATAATATAAAATCATATACTATAATTGATTATACTAAAAAAGAAAAGATATTATCTATGTATTATAAAGAATACGTAGTTGCAACTAATAATAGTGATAAAGATAAAATAAAAAAATATATAAATAAACATTATAACAATATTGATATTAATAATATTCATGATCCATTAATAAAGCAATTCGTATTAGAATGTAGAGGTGAATAAAGTGGAAAATTTTAATATGGATATAGGACTAAAAGAATGGCAAGAGTTATTAAAGGGCTCTCTAAAAATTGCTTCTGCATTAGAATCATTAAAAATTCCATTAGAGGAACCATTATTAACAAAAAATCAGTTTAAAAAATTTAAAAAATGTGCTAATACATTTGTTCCTGATGCTAACGAACTATCTAAATTTAGAAGAGACTATCCATGCAATATGAGAATATGTCCATATTGTAAAAAAAAACAAAATTTAACGTCTCAATATTACTTGCTTGATATTATCAATTATTTTAAAAAAAATATTTCTGATATACGGTTCTTAACTGTTAAATTATCTATTAAAACTCCAAAAGATAAAATAGAAGATAACATAAATTTATTAAATTCATCTTTTAGACATATTGTTAGTTTATCTAGACGAAAAGCATTAGGAAAAAAGATGAAAGAATTTATTAATAAATGCTATCTTGGATATTATAAAACTTTAGAAGTAACTTATAATGAGAAAGATAAACAATACTATATAATATTAAGAAGCGTATTCGCTATAAAACAAAATTATATATATGAAGATAGATATTATGTTGATACTAATAAATGGAAAAAATGTTTTCAATTTGAATTAAAAGATAATATTATATCAGATCTTAAAATTGATTATACTAATAAAAATAATGATATAACATATGATTTCTTAGAAGAATATACTAAAAGTACTTTTGATTTAACACCAATTATGAGAATGGAAGAAAAAAAAGAAATAGTAGATGTGTTAAGAACATATATTAATATTTTACATCGACGACATAAATTTGTGTCTACAGGAGGTATTTTTCGTATAAATTAAAACTATTAGAAGTTCCTCAAAGAAACTATTCTAAGTATAAAGAGCAAATCATTCCTAATGATATAAAAATCATAAATAATATAGTTAATAATTTTTTTGAAAGAAGTGATATTGATGAATCCTAATACGAACATAGATAATAAAGAATGGAAAAGACTTTTAAATGAATCTGTTAAGATTGACACTATAATGGAATCATTAAAAGAACCTTTGTTAACAACTAATCAACTTGATAGATTTAAAAAATGTGCCAATATGTTTGTTCATAAAACAAATGAATCAAGTAAAATTAAACGAGTATATTTTTGTAAGATGAAAATATGTCCACATTGTAAAAGAAAACAAGAAATAGAACATCAATCATCTTTAATTAGATGTATTGAACAATCGAAAGTTAATAATAAAAATATGCGTTTAATGGTTATTAAAACATTTATCAAAATTCAAGATGATAATTTAACAAACGATATTAAAACATTAAATTTATCTTTTAATAAAATATTTAGATCTTTTAGGAGAAAAATGCCTATAAAAATAAAAGATTTTATCGATAATTGTTATTTAGGTTATCACAAAACTCTAGAAATAACTTACAATAAAAAAGACAAACAATACTATATAGTATTAAGATGCATCTTAGCAATTAAAGAAAACTATTTCAAGAACCAAGGTAGATATTATGTAAGTGGTAATATATGGAAGAAACATTTTCAAAATATCTTAAAAGACAATGCGTTATTAGATTTTAAAGTTAAATATATTAAAGATGATACAACATATGATTTTTTAAAAGAATATGTTAAGAACTCTTATGATTTAGAACCAATTTTACAAACAAAAGACGAAAAAGAAGCATTAAATATATTAAAAACGTACACTAATGCTTTATATCAACAGCATAAATTTATTTCTACAGGTGGTATATTTAGTACTAACTTTAACAAACTATAAATTCAATATATAATAATTAGAATAAGGTGATATTAATGGATGAAGAATATAGTCAATTTGATGAGGATTATGAGTATTATATTACTCCATTTGGAAATTACAGACTTATCCTGAGATTGCAAAAAAGTATATAGATAAGATACCTGAAAAATGTGCAATGGGCGATACTTTAGCAATAGTTTACAATCTAAACAAAGGAGAATAAATATGGTTGAATTTGTTAGTTATAACGGTAAATATCCTAATTTGTGTGGTGGATTATTAATTATAAAAGTAAATGGTAAAAAGCATGAGCTTAGATTTTTCTTATCTAGTGGTGGTAATTGTTATATAGATAATAATAACGAAGAAATTGTAACTCAGGGAGATTGGAGAATAAATAAACGTATGCTTGAATTCTATTATCCAGAGCTTATGCCATTCAAAAAAGAAATTGAAGACGTAATTAATAAAAATATAGAAAAAGGTTGCTGTGGCGGTTGTCTTTAAAAATAGGAAGGAAACGTAAAAATGAAAATATTAAAAGTTTATATTTATAAAAATATTGGGAAGACTACAAAATTAGAAATTGAAGTAGATAATGATATTACAGAAGATGAGGCAGAAGAAATAGCAAGAGATGAATTTTTTAATGAATGTGGTTTTGATTGGGAATTAGTAGATGTAAATAATGTTAACAGATAAAGAAACAGAAAAAGCTTTTGAACTTTTAGATGAGCTATTAGAAGAATATAATATTCCAAATAAAAAATCAGAAGACGGTATTGCTAAAATTGATGGCTTAACCATTGAGGAATATTTTAAGACAAATCCATTATTTGATGAAGATAAGGAGAGATAAAAATGTCTATAAACTATGGAACTAAATATCTTTTATCCATTAATCATAAAATTGATATGGAAAAAATTGAACAATTAGATGTATTTAATGTTTTTAGAAAACCTAAAGAGAATTGTGTAGAGCAAGATGTATCATCTTTAATTCTATTAAATAAAAATAAAACATTATCTGGATATCTTGATTCATGTGAAAAAATAATTGATGGTCCCAATGCATTAGATTATTTTAAAGATATTTATGAAGAAATTTTGCCAGAATCAATTGATTTATTAAAATTAACATATAATCAAAAACGAATTATAAGTATAAATGATTATTGCGTAAATGATTTATATAACAAATATCAATTTTTTCCTAAAGAATTAAGTTTATCATTAATTGAAAATAGCTATATATATCTTTTAGATATAGAACATTCTAATAGTGATACAATAGTAGAAGATACTTTTGATGTTTTAAATACTGTTTTAGAAGATGATAATAGTGTTTATACAATCTTATCTCAGAAAAATTATTGTTACTAATGGAGATCATATTAACTATATATGTTTTAAATGAATAAAAGAAAAGAGTTGAAAAAATGTTAGCTGATAAAATTATTGTAATAGTATGCTTTTTTTATTTAGTAATTGTATTGGGTTCATATGTTCGTATTAAAATAGACAATAATTTAAATAAGTATACTTATTTAGCAGTTTTATTTATGCCAATTTTATGTATTGTTTTTGTGATTAAAAGATTACCTATTATCGTGTCGCTTATAGGTAGAGAAATTTATACAAAAACAAAAAAATAAATATATATTTACTATATTAGATAAAGGAGAAAACAATGGACTTAATAGATATATTGAAGTGCACATTATTAGTAATAGGAATAGTAATATTAACACCTATTGTATTTTCTATACTATTTCCTATAATGAGTATTTTTTTATTCATCTTTTCAATATTTGTGATACTTATATTATTCCCTATTTTAATAGCAATAGTATATGAAAATCCATGGATAATAATTTTGTTGTTTATAATTGTTATAATGTTATATTAATAATAAATGGAGAGTTTTATATGCAAATAGAATATAAAATAAGATAATTATTAATTTTCCTACTAAAATACACTGGAAAAATAGTTCTCAATTATCGTTTATAGATAAAGGATTAGATGCTTTAATTTTAGCTATCTATAAATACGATATTAAAAGCATATCAATTCCAATGTTAGGCTGTGGATTAGGACAATTAAAAAAAGAAGATGTTCATTCACTTATTATAAATAAACTATCTAAATCTTTAAAAGATAAGCAGATAATAGTTAGAATTTATTCAAAAAAAGAGGTTATATTATGAAAAAAATGTATATTAAAAGAAAATATCACATTAATGAAGTTAAGTTTATTCCATGGACAGATTATTTGAATAAAACATTAGAAAAAGATTGTAATATTATTAATAAACTTAAAGATCAAACAAAAGTTTTGTATTCAATTGCTAGTTTAATTTGTACTAAATAAAATTAATATTATAAAGGGAGAAAATAACATGGAAAATTTTGTATTGAATGATAAAATTGTTTTTACTGTAAGAGAGTATAATAACGAGAGAGTTTTACCATTTTTTGCTGTAGATATTTTACATGGGAAAGAATCAGGTACAACATATAGAAACTTTCAAAGGAATAAAAAACATTTTTTAGAAGGAATAGATTATTATTATTTTAGTGGAAACAAAGGTAAAAAACTATTAGAAGAAAGATATAATACTTTAAGAGATTTACCAAAGAGTAATAATTTTAAATTTCATCTATTAACTTTTAAAGGATATTTAAATATATGTAAATGCTTCTATGATGATTTATCATGGGATATTCAAAAAAGATTAGTAGATTATTTTTATTACAGTATTAAAAATAACTTTAACACTCTTTATGATGGTCTTAGAGCGTTAATAGATAAGTTAGAACAACAAGATAACAAAATGAGCATCTTAGAAATTAAACAAGAAGAAAATAATAGACTAATAGAAGATATTACTTGTAAAATGATTACTCCTATAGCAGAAGGAGCCATTACTCCAATGGAATTAGCTCAGCAATTAGAAATCTATAGCAAAACAGGAAATCCACATACAGCATTAATATGTGATATATGCAATTTTTTAAATATTAAAGTTAAATATAAGGTGATTATTCCACAGGAAACAGAATATACTCAATTTAGGTTAGAAACTCAAGGTAACGTTCAAGTTGTTCAATGTTATCTAAAACTACCTGCTCAAGATTTAATAAAGAAATGGTGGTATGAACATAAAGAAGATTATAAAACTATAGAGTATTACAAAGTTAATACAAAAACACATATGAAAGGAGATGTTAAAGACATTTATTATTTGATTGGAAAAAGTAAAAGATATATTTTATTATCGCAAGCAGCATAAGGAAAGGTGATTAAATGTTTGAAGCGAGCAAAGATTTCACAAAGAAGATAACATCTATTATGTTAGCTATTACTGTAGCATCAGGATTATCTGTAACAGCAACAAATTATTTTAATGCAAAAGAAATCGAACAAAAAAATTTAGAGATTGAAGCATTAAAACAAGAAATAGAAAAAACTTCTTTAGAAGTTAATGAACGCAACAAAGAAAACGATATTAAAGCAAGAGAACTAGAAGTTCTTAATCAAGACAATAATAAATTAAAAGAAGAATTAAAAAGAGCCAGAGAAGAAATATCTAGAGGATCTAGAACAATGGATTTTACTATAACAGCATATAATGTGTCTCCAGAACAATGTGGAAAATATGAAGGAGAAGAAGGATATGGTTTAACAGCAACTGGATTCGATTTATCTGGACATACTGTATGGAGTGCACGAGTTATTGCTGTAGATCCAAACGTAATTCCTTTAGGTAGCAAGGTTCAAATATCATTTAACGATCCATATATGAAAAAATATGATGGCATTTATACAGCCATGGATACTGGTAGCAGTATTAAAGGTAATAAAATAGATTTATTTTTAGGAGACTCTCAAAATGAATCTATAAAATTTGGTGTTCAACAAGCCAAAGTAAGATTATTATAAAATAATAATTATTATTTAAAAATAATACTTGATTTCTATTAAATAAAGTGCTATTCTATATGTAGTGCATATGAAGATACTAATATTTTTAGATACAAAGATGTTAATATTTGTTTATACTAGTACAAACTTTTATAATATAGTAATATAAATAAAAGATCTTTATGCACTACATATTATTCTTATCAGAGTTATTTTTATTTTGTTTTCTATTTTTTCATAACTCTGATAAAGAATAAAATATAACTATATATAGAACTAGATATTGTTAATGGCATTAAAAAAATCCCTAATGAGACAAATCTATTTTTGTTAATTCTATTTAGAATTTAACATATTGAAAAAATCATTTTCATTGCCAATGTGTATAAGATTAACCTTACTGCCAAGTCCAACAATAAGGCTTCTATAAATTTCACAACAGCTAAGATTATTAAGGCTTTCATAATTGAGGTTGCATTAAAATATGGATTACTTATAAGCTTTTTATTCCTTATTAATATTAACAATATCTAGCTCTATATGTAGTTATATTATAATATTTCTATGTAGCAAAACTTTATAGTAATGTAGTTTTATAGGATATGCGTTTAATACAAATGTCTTAATTTTTTAGTTACTAAATGCGAGCGTAAAGCCTCTAAATTTATTTATGGGGATATAAGTTCACTATTTAAAACTATTTATATGGTTTTAGTTAGATCATTTTCTTTTTATAAGAAATGTATACTATGATCTAATTTTTCGGCACAGTTATCGTATCTAATGTCAGTAAAAAAACGATAGGAAGTCAACATAAACGAATAAAGAAAAATCTGAGATTGATTTTTATTAAGCAGAGATATAAATAATAAAATTGTGGATTTATATTTTATATCTCTGTTAGCATGGGCCCATAGCTCAGCGGTAGAGTCCCCGGCTCATAACCGGTTTGTCCCTGGTTCGAATCCAGGTAGGCCCACCAAAAAATATAAGTGTTAGATGTTAAAATTAGTATAAAAACATTATACTAATTTGGAGAAGTACTCAAGCGGATTAAGAGAACTGTCTTGAAAACAGTAAGGTGATAGTGATATCATGCGTGGGTTCGAATCCTACCTTCTCCGCCACATAGCCCCTTAGCTCATTTAGGCTAGAGCGTTTGATTCATATTCAAAAAGTAGTTGGTTCAAATCCAGCAGGGGCTACCATTAATAATGTCTAGTCGTATAATTAGGTAGTACTTAGGACTGTTAATCCGAAAGGTGCAGGTTCGATCCCTGCCTAGACAGCCATATGTTCTATTAAAGGTAAAAGTCTTTAATAGAGCTAAACGCATATATTGTAAAAATAAAATATAAGTATAATATAATTATTTCTTATTTTTATTTTTACAATTAAATTAATTAAATGAGCACTTACAGCAATTTACAAGAATAAATTTGAATGGTATCAAATATATATTATGTGCTCAGTTAAATGAACGCTTACAGCAATAAAATTATATAATACTATGATAAGCATCTATAAGACCGAGAAATCAATATACACTATGCGTTCAGAATATAACCTCTTTATGGACATATACAGCAAAAATTATACATAACAATTAATTTATATCATATGTCCAGAATATTTATCAAAGCCGTAGTGTAAAAAACTACGGCTAATTTAATATAAAAGGAGATTTTATAGTGGATTTTTTTGATAGAATGAAAAATAATATAATGACTAAAACAACAAATGGAGCATTATGTTATTCTACAACAGGAAATTATTTAGTAGATATAAATTTTAGTGTTTCTAAATTTAGAAATATGTTAAATAATAAAGAAAGTCTATGGGAAATGTTTTATCCAGCATTAATGCAAAATCCAAGATATGCATTAAAATGGTTATTATATTTAAGAGATGTCAGATATGGAATAGGAGAAAGAGATGCTTTTAGAGATCTATTATATAATTTAATAGTAAATACAAAAGTAGATTCATACTTTATTAAAACTTGTAACATACAAGAATACGGTAGATATGATGACTTAATTGATATTTATTTCAGATTATATGATAATAAAAAATTATCTAAAACAAAACGTATAAATAATATTAAAAATATTATAATTAATATAATAAAAGAACAACTTAACTTAGATTTGAATAATAGTAAAAATAACCTTTCAGTTTCATTATTAGCCAAATGGATGCCAACAGAATCTACATCTAGTCTTAAAAATAGACGTAGAGCAAAAATCTTAATGAATAAGTTAAAATATAGTCCTAAAAAATATAGAAAAATTTTAGTTTTATTAAGAAAGAAAATTGATATAGTTGAAGCTAAAATGTCAACTAATAATTGGGATAAAATTATTTACGAAAATGTTCCTTCTAAAGCTAATCTTTTATATTCTAGAGCTTTTATTAATCATGATTCAGAAAGAAGATTAAAATATATAGATGATCTTTCTAATAATAAGACTAAAATAAATTCAAAAGCCTTATTCTTACATGAAATAGTTAGTAAATATAAAAAAGAATATGAAAGAAATGAAGTTCTTGAATCTATGTGGAAAAATATACCAAAACCAGATAATTTTTCTGATACATTAGTAGTAAGAGATGGTTCTGGATCGATGTGGCTACGCTTACCTAATAGTACATCTACTATTTTAGATGTAGCTAATGCTCTAACAATTTATTGTAGTGAAAACAATAAAACATTTAAAAATAAGTTTATAACATTTTCACAAAGAGCTGAAATAGTAGATTTAACATCTTGTACTAATTTGTATGAGAAATTAAAAAAACTAGACGGGTATTATGATTATAGTAATACAGATATAGCTAATGTCTTTAATTTGATATTAAAAACAGCTATAAAAGAAAAATTGTCTAAAGAAGATTTACCAAAAAACATTTTAATAGTTTCAGATATGCAATTTGATGAAGTAAACAGTTACGATATTGACTCTTTGTTTGAGATTATTAATAAAAAGTATAAAAAAGCAGGATATGAAATGCCTAAACTGATCTTTTGGAATGTATCTTATTATGATAATACAATTCCAATGAAAAATAATAAGAATGGTTTAATATTATTATCTGGATATTCCACTTCTTTAATGCGAATGGTATGTTCTACAGAGCTAGATCCATTTAAAGCTTTAAGAGAAATACTAAATAATAAACGTTATTCTATTATAAATACAATAACAAATAAAAAGATTAAAGAATACTTACAATCTTGATTAATAATATAGCAGTAAAAGCGTATAGTTTTTGCTGCTATATTAATTTTATAGATAAAAGGAGTAATGATATGGAAAAATATATCCAAACAGAAGAACTTGATGAATTTCGTTACTTAAATCCATTATGGCTTAAAGAATTAGCAACAGGATTAACTGAAGGAGCTAAAAAATATCCTAACGAAACATGGAAAAATATTCCTGCCAAAGAACATGCTTTTAGAGCTATGAGACATTTAAATGAATTTCAAATTGATAATAATGTAGAAGATTTAATGCATGCGTCTATGAGATGTATGTTAGCTTTTAGTGTATTAAATCAAAAATCAAATGAGGAAAAAAATGAATAAAAGAACAAGACAGTTGCAACGTACTATGGAAAAGAGAAATAGATATTCAAAAGAACAAATATGGAATTTGAATGTCTATTTAACAGATCATATTTATTGTGCATTAAAACAGTTTAAAAATCAAAGAATGTATAGCTATCCAGCACAATTCAATTCTGAAAAAGAATGGATAGAAATATTAAACCAAATTATATGGTCTATGGAAGAAATCAAAAATGATTATCCAAATGATCCTTTATATAATTATAAATATTGTATACCTATAGATGGTAAAGATATTTATTCGCAAGAAGAAAGAGATAAAATGGAAAAAGAATCTGATATTTATTATAAAAAAATAGACGAAGGATTACATTTATTTGCCAAGTATTTACAAGATTTATGGATTTAATCTTCTTTCTTTTTTTCTTTCCTTTTATTTATTTATCTGCTAGCTCTAAATTTTCTGCCTTTTATTGTAATTCTCTTTTTGTATTTTATTTTTTTGATAAATTAAAGAGGTGTATATATTATGGATAAAAAAAACAATGTTCAAACAAGTTTCTCGTATTATGAAAAAATAATTTTAGACAGGCATTTAAGATTTGCTAGTGAAATTGCTTTTGATTTAAAAAAAGAATTTGAAATAACGACATTGACAGGAAAACCTGCAACATTATTTGTTTCTGCTTATTTAAATAGTAGATTAAGAGAAAAGAACTTACCATCGTTATATTATCATGGCAAAGAAGGAATGATTCAGGTTTTTCAAAATGAATCAGATATTGCAGATTCTTTTTGGAAAATGCAATTTAATCCAAGAAGAAAAAGTATGAAAGGAACAAATAAAGATATTGTTGTATTAAAAATTAATGATAAAAATTATAAATTACTTGTTCCAAGGATTAAAACAAATAATACAATAGAAAAAGAGGAGAGATACGTAGCATGAGTTTAGTACCTACAGTACTGGAAAAAGAAGGAAATTCTGAAAGAGCAATGGATCTATATTCTAGACTTTTAAAAGATAGAATCATTATGGTTACCGGTCCCATTGAACCAAATATGGCAAATATTATAAAAGCTCAATTACTTTTTTTAGAATCTGAAGATCCAAATACCGATATTATTATGTATATCGATAGTCCAGGAGGAGAAGTAGCAACAGGAATGGGAATTTATGATACTATGCAGTATGTTAAACCAGATATTAGAACTATATGCGTTGGAATGGCTGCTAGTATGGGTTCTTTAATTTTAATGGGAGGAACAAAAGGTAAACGTTCAGCACTACCTAACGCTGAAATCATGATTCATCAACCATCTGGCGGTGCTAAAGGAAAAGCTACAGATGTTGAAGCTAATTTAGAACATTTATTAAAAACAAAAATTAAATTGCATAACATTTATGCCGAATTAACAGGGCAAAATATAGAAAAAATAAAAGCAGATATGGAAAAAGATTATTGGCTCACTCCATTAGAAGCAAAAGAATATGGACTAATCGATACAGTACTAGATAAAAGATAAATATAATAGAGGTAATTTATGAATAAGGTAAATGATAAAATGCAAAAATGTTCATTTTGTGGAGCAATGGCTTCAGAAAATGATGATAATGTATTAATTCAATCGGAAAACGAAAATTCATTCATTTGTATTGATTGTATTGATACTATAAGTTTGAAAATGCAAAAATTTAAAAAAAAGAAAGCTGCTATTATGTCTAAAAAAAATTTAGAAATGTCTTCTTTAACTCCTAAGAGAATAAAACAATTCTTAGATGATTACATCATAGGACAAGAAGAAGCTAAAAAGATTATATCTGTAGCAGTTTATAATCATTACAAGTCTATTTCTATTAAGGAAAGGGATCCGGAAATAGAATTAGAAAAATCTAATATTATTATGCTTGCCCCTTCTGGTTGTGGTAAAACAGCAGTAGTTAAAGCATTATCAAAAATGCTTAATGTTCCATTTGCAATAGCAGATGCTTCTACTTTAACAGCGGCTGGATATGTTGGATCTGATGTAGAAGTTGTATTACAAAGATTATTATCAGCAGCTGATAATAACGTAGAAGAAGCGCAAAAAGGTATAGTTTATATAGACGAAATTGATAAAATCTCTAGAAAAGGAGAAAATTTATCAACAACAGCAGATCCAGGACATGAAGAAGTTCAACAAGCACTTTTAAAAATAATTGAAGGCTCCATTGTAGATGTTCCTCAAAAAGGTAATAGAAAACATCCACAGGGAGAAAATATAAAAATGGATACTAGTAATATTTTATTCATTGTAGGAGGTGCATTTGAAGGAATTGAAAAAATAGTTGCCAAAAGACAGAAAAAAGGTAAAACAAAAATAGGTTTTGGATCAGAATTAAAAGATGATGAAAAAACTTATAATGAATTAGTTAATAATGTTAAAGTAGAAGATCTTAAAAAGTTTGGTATGATTCCAGAATTATTAGGAAGATTACCTATTATTTGTACAATGAAAGAATTAGATGAAAATGCATTAATTAAAATTTTAACTGAACCTAAAAATGCATTAATAAAACAATATAAAAGATTATTGCAAGAAGACGGAGTAGAATTAAATGTTTCTGATTTAGCATTAAAAGCTATCGCTAATAGAGCTAAAGAAAGAAAAACTGGAGCACGAAGTCTTAGAAGTATTTTAGAAGAAATTTTAAATCCTACAATGTTTGATTTACCAGAAAAAGAAGTAAATCAAATTACATTAGATATTAATAATAATGATTTTGTAGTCAACTATAATAAATAAAAAAAGAGGTAAAAAAATATGAAAAAAATTACAAATCTTTTTAGAGAAATGATTAATGCAGCGCTTGATTCTGCTGATAAAATTACAGGAACTGATATGTATTATAAAAAAGCAGTTATTTATTCTGAATTAGCTAAAGCATTAGCTTTAACAGAACAAGTTGATTATAGTTCAGAAACAACAGAAAATGTAAACGAAGAAGAAACAGTTGCTAAAGGTTCTGAAGATAAAGCAAGAGATCCTAATTATGATAGTGCTACAGGTACAATTAATAAGTTAAAAACAAAAGAATCTAAAGACTCTTTGAAAAAGAAAACAACATCAAAAACTAATGATGTAAAAGAAGAAAAAGAAGAAGTAAAAAAAAACGAAGAGTTAACTGATGAATGGAATGATTATTCTCGTAATCTTTTTAAAGAAGAATTAGAAAAAATTTCTGAACATAAAGATTTTCTAGGAGAAAAACTATTGAATGGATTTGTATCTGAATATACTGAAGGAATCTTTAAAACAGTAGATGAAGGTATTAATCCGTTAAATGTAAAAGGTTTCTGTGCATATTTAGATAGTTTTAAAGATTATATTGATATCTTAAAATATATCAATAATAATTATGACAATGGTGTTGAACAATGTGTAGTTAATGCATATAGTGGAAAAATTAATAAATTAGAAGATGTTCCAGTAGATCAATTTGTTGACTTTGTTAAACTTTGTCAATCATATATTGGTGAAAGTAATGAGAGTAGCCAAAATTGAGTTAAAAGATATAAAACCAATAAAATTTGAATATCCATTTTAATATAAAAAGAAAAGAGGAAATTAATATGACAAATCCAAATAATTTATGTATTTTTACAGGAGTTATTCCTACATCAGACAAAATTCGTTATGAATATTATAAAGATGAAAGTTATTCTCGTATGAATGGTTTTTTAAATGTTCGTCGTAACTGGAAAAAGAAAGATGATGAATATTATGCTAATGATTTAATTAAATTTGTAGCATTTGGACCTTCTGCTAATTATTTAAATGAATACGTAGAAAGAGGAAATACTATTCAGCTTGTCGGTTCCATTGAAAAAGAAGATGATTATGAAAAAGATGGGGAAAAACGTTATGGACAATTATATTTAAAAGTTGATAGTGTTTCTAAAATTAGAACTGGAGATGATGGTAAAAACACTACAACTCAAACTCCTAAATTATCTATGAGTAGTGCAACTAATAAACCTAAATTATCATCTTTTAATACAAAAAGTACATTTAATCTTTCTGGTTTTAAGAAACCACTTTTTTGATAAAATAAAAAAAGAGGAAAAAACATGACAGAAGAACAATTAAATGATATTGAAAAGAAATTATTAGATGAAATTGATAAACCACTAAAATTAGAAAAAGAGATTAAAGAGCTATCAAGTAAGATAGCTCAAGATCTTCTTTTAAAACAAAAAGTAAGAATAAATTTTAATGATAAAGATTATTATATAGTATATAAATTAATAAATAATAAAATAATCTATATACTAGCAGCTGATACTGTAAAATATAAATTATTAAATAATAAATATAAACCATATGTAGCTTCAGCAGAAATAATGCAAAATGTAACAGAATATGAATCTGTTAGAGGCGTAATAGAAGCACTATTAAAAAGAATGGTTGATATTATTGAGCCAGAAGAAATTGAATAAGGAGCTGATAAAATGTCAGATCAAGCACATATAGGAATTTTACGTTTTCCAGACAACGTAAGAAAGCGTAGAGGTATGTATTTATCAACTCCTGAACATTGTCTATTTGAGATCGTAGACAATAGTGTTGATGAGTTTGTTGCTGGTAGATGTAAAAATATTGCTGTTCATTTTAGTAATAATACCTTTACCGTTGAAGATGATGGCGGAGGTATTCCTATAACTGAATGCAAAGATCCAGAATTTAAAGGTTTATCTGAAGCACAAGTAGCAATGTCTACATTACATGCAGGAGGAAAATTTGGCGAAGAAAAAGGCTATAGTACAAATACTGGTGGATTAAACGGAGTAGGTGCAAGTTGTGTAAATGCTGTTTCGTCAAATTTCAATTTAACTATTTGGAATGGAGAAAAAGAATTTTTAACTAAATTTGAAAAAGGTATTGCTACATTAAATACTAGTATAGTTGGAGATGCTAACGGAAAAACTGGCACTTCAATTACTTTTACTTTAGATGAAGAAATTTGGGGTAAAAAAGAATCACTTTATGATCTTAACTTAATAGATAAACGATTAAAACAATTAGCTTTTTTAAATCCAGGTTTAACTTTATTTTTTATAGTAGAAGATACTAATGGACATATTGTAAAAAATAAAAAATATTGTTATCCCAATGGGATACAAGCATATGTTGATGATTTATCTTATGCAAAAGATGTATTAATTAAAACTGTTAATATTAATAATAACAATAATAATGATAAGATTAATATTTCTTTCACCTATACAGATACTTATAATTGCATTATGAAATCATTTGTTAACAATATTGCTACAGATGATGGAGGCGTACATGAGTTAGGTTTTAAAGAAGGCATATATAAAGCTATTGTCAAATATGCTATAGAAAATAATTTTATAAAAGATAAACAAATTATTCCAGAAGATACAAGAGAAGGTTTAATAAGCATAATAAATTTATCTATTAAAGATCCTGTTTTTGATGGACAAAATAAAAGAAAATTAATTTCTCAAAACATCAGAGCAACAATAAGAGAAATTGTAAGCGATTTCTTTTATGATTATTTATCTAAAAACAATAAAACAGCTAAAATATTAATGGATAAGTTTTTATTAGCTGCTAAAGTTAGATTAGCAACAAAAAAGGCTAAAGATGCTGCTAGAGGATTAAAAGCTATTACTAATGATTCTAGTGGAATTCCTGGCAAATTAGCAGATTGTTCTTCTAGAAATCCTGAGGAATGCGAATTATTTTTAGTTGAAGGAGATAGTGCTGGAGGAAGCGCAAAACAAGGTAGAGATAGAAAAACTCAAGCTATTTTGCCTGTATTTGGTAAAGTACTAAATACAGAGAAAGTTACTCCTGATAAGGTATATAGTAATATAAAATTTCAAGATATTATTAAAGCTTTAAAGACTGGAATAGGAGATTCTTTTGACATTAGTAAATTAAGATATCATAAAGTCATTCTATTTTCAGATGCAGATTAATTTTAAAATATTTTTTTATAAATATTATTTCCGTAAACCTTTTTTAGAATTACAAAAAAAATATGAATAAAATTAGTCGTCCTCACAGGAATGTGAGAGATAATGAGCTACTTAACCTGTAATTGCAGGGTGTCTTACAAATAGTAAGGCTAACGGTTGGAGTTGAATAAGAACGCTAATATGACGATTATTAGCATAACCATGTGCGAAGACGCTCCTATTAACAGAACCTACGGTCTTAATAATAATAAATTAAGATAACAGGGGATACCGTGCAAAGCTTAATTTATATAATTAAGTGTGTGTAACGACTATCAGGGTTGCGCCTGTTAGCAATGAGATGAAATGCTTATTGCGAAAGAGTAGCTATCCAGAACGGATAAAAATATAGTCTAGTCCCAAAAGAAATATCTCGAAAGAGAGGGTACAATCGGTTGATGGAGGACATATTCAATGTTTACACATGACTTTCTTCTATCGTTATATGAGACCATTAATTGAAAATGGATTTTTATATGCTGCTTGTCCGCCATTATTTAAAGTATTCAAAAAAACAGGAAAAAAAGAAGAAGTACATTATTTATATACAAAAGAAGAATTAGATTCTTTCAATACTGAAGGATATACTGTACAGCGTTATAAAGGATTAGGAGAAATGAATCCCGAACAATTATGGGAAACAACTATGAATCCTGAAACAAGAAAATTAATCAAAATTACAATTAATGATGCGGAAGAAGCAGAAAAAGCTTTAACTTTATGTATGGGAAAAGATACTATACAAAGAAAAGAATTTATTCTTAATAGAAACTTATTAGAGGAGGAACAAGTAGAATGAGTAATGTATCTTGCGTAGATTTTGCTCCTTATCTAATTGGTAATTTTAACTTGTATGCAGGTGATGTAATTAAAGAAAGAGCACTGCCTGATATAAGAGATGGTTTGAAACCTGTTCAACGTAGAATATTATATGCAATGTATTGTTTAGGATTATATTCTAACTCACAGTATAAAAAATGTGCCAGAACAGTAGGAGAAACATTAGGTAAATTTCATCCTCATGGTAGATAAAAAAAGCTAAAAAATATGTGATTAACCAAAGTAATAACCAATATTTTGTAGGTAATGATACTTCAAAAATAACAAATTGGAGGTATTATATGCCAGCGAAATATAATATTACAAATGAAGAAATACAAGAATTTTATCGATTAAGAGTTCAAAAAAAATGTCCTATACAGCTATAGGAAAAAAATTTAATATTAGCGCACAAACTGTACAAAGAAGATTAGAAGATTTTACAAAAGATAGTAAAGTTGATTTATCTATTAATTATAACTACGATAAATACTATTTTTATGATATAAACACTCCAGAAAAAGCATACTGGTTAGATTTTATTAATAGCAAATCTATATCTTTGTATAGAAAATATAAAGATGCTAAAATAAGTATTCTTCATGAAGTTAATCAAAAACAAAAAGCTTTGTTGCCGTTTTAGATAGAAATATCTAAAATTATTAATGGGGAATTAAACTGGAAGGCTTAACTGCTAATCAGAGACCGAAGGCTATACTAAGTATAGTCAGGCGCAACGCATAGGAAGTGAAAAGATATAATCTTCCCACGAGTCCCCGTTACGATAAGATATAGGCTTATCTTTTGTAGATAAAAGTGGACTACAAAACCTAACGTTAAACGAGGGTAAAAATATATGCTAGACTGGATTAGAATAGACTAATCGATGAAAATGAACGAAAGTTCCAGAGCATAAGATAAAAAGCTTATGGATAATAACAATTCGGATCAAAGTGTTTATGATGCTTTAGTTAATATGGCTCAATTTTTTACTAAAAGATATCCATTAGTAAATGGACATGGTAATATGGGTTCTATTGATGGAGATGGTGCAGCGGCAATGAGATATACAGAAGCTAAGCTATCTTCAATAGGGGAATTATTACTTAAGGATATAAATAAAGATACTGTAGATTATATTTCAAACTATGATGAATCAGAAGAAGAACCGTCTGTGTTACCTGGATTATTTCCACAATTATTATGTAATGGATCTACTGGTATAGCTGTAGGAATGGCATGTAGTTTTGCTCCTCATTTTGCAAATGATGTATATAAAGCTTGTGATAAAATAATTGAGGACTGTATTAATAACCAAGAAACTGATATAGATAGTTTAATAGATATCATTAAGGCACCAGACTTTCCTACTGGCGGAATTATAGTAAATCCTACAGAAGTAAGAAAAGCTTATAAAACAGGTAAAGGTAAGGTAGTTATTAGAAGTAAATATATTATTGAAACTAATAAAGATAAAAATAATATTGTTTTTACTGAAATACCTTATAAAGTAAATAAAAGTAATTTAGTTATTCAAATTGATAATTTAAGAAAAACTAAACTACCATCTATTAAAGAGGTTAGAGATGAATCTGATAAAGATGGTATTAGAATTGTTGTTGAATTAAAAAAAGGAACAAATGTAGAATGGATACTTCAAAATTTGTTTAAAGATACTATGGCAGAATCTTCTTTTTCTATTAATCATACAGCAATAATTGACGGAAAACCTCACGAAAATATTGATTTAAAAACTTTAATAGAATCTTTTGTATTACATTCTATTAATATTATTGAACGTAAATGTAACTATGATTTAATTAAATCTACTAATAGAAAAAATATAGTAGATGGAATATTAATTGCATTATCTAATATTGATAGAATTATAGACATAATTAGAACAGAAGATGATGATAAAAATATTATTAACATTTTTAATGAAGAATTTGGATTAAATGAAGTTCAAACTAAAAATATTATTAATACTAAGCTAGGAGTATTAAAAAGGGCATCTATTGAAAAGTTAGAAATAGAACAAGAAGAATTGAATAATACTATAAACAAATTAAATGATATATTAAATAATAAAATTCTTCTTTTAATAGAAACTCAAAAATCTCTTAAGGAAATATCATCTATATTTGATAAAGATGAAAGAAAAACTACTATTCAAAAAGTAGATACTAATAATACTGTTACTGAAAGAGAACTTGTTAAAGATGAAAATGTAGTTATAACTTTAACTAATAATGGAATAATTAAATCTGTAAAAGAAACAGATTATAATGTTCAAAAACGTAATGGCACAGGAGCTAATACATTAACAAAAGTAGAAGATAAAATACAATATGTAATGAATCTTTCTACTAAAGATGATATTTTATTATTTACAAATACAGGATATTGTTATATTTTACCAGCATATTCCATACCTATTAGTAAGAAAAATTTACAAGGTAAATATTTAAACAATTATATCGATTTAGAAGAAAAAACTAAAATATTAAATGTTATAGCATCAACTAAGAATGATAGAAATAAACATATTATATTAGTAACTAAAAAAGGGCTGTTAAAACTTATGACAGCTGATACTATCAAAACAAAACGTGATAGATTAAAAGTTATTACGTTAAATGATGATGATGAAATTGCTTCTGTTTTATTTATAGATAAAACAAATCAAATATCATTATTTACATCAAAAGGTTATTCTATAACGATTAATATTAATGATATTAGGCCTATTGGTAGAACTGGTATGGGTGTAAAAGGTATTAGGTTAAAAGAAGATGATTATGTGGTTAGTGCTGCTATCTATGATAAAGATAAAACTTTTTTAATATCTTCTAAAAACGGAATGATAAAAAGATGTTATTTTCATGAGCTAAGAGCGCAAAATAGAGGTGGATCTGGTGTATCAGTTTGTAAATTAAATACTAACGATAATGTAGCTAGTGTTGTATCATTATTGGATAATAATGATATTTTATTGACCACTCAAGAAGGTAAAACTATTAGAATAAAATCTGATTCTGTTCCAATTCTTGGAAAACAAGCAAAAGGTGTAAAAGGAATTAAATTATCAAGTACAGATTCTGTAATAAGCATCAATTTACTTGAAAAAGATATAGGAGAAAATGTATATGAATAATAATTTAGAAAATGCATTTAGACAAGGTTTTATTCAATTTTTAGCTGGATATATAGATAAAGCAAGTTCTTCTAATGCAATAAAAGAAATGAAAGTTTTTAAACAAAAATTAGTTGCTGCTACATTAGAAGAACTTGTTAAAATATCTAATAATGATTGGTTTATTGCTAAGCCTATATTTAAATGTGCTCTTTATTTAATAGATAAAAGAATAGAATCTTTTAAAAACTTTATAAAGGTAACAAGTAATGAATCCTTAAAAGAAGAAATGGAAAAAGAACTTATTAACTATAATATAGCAAAAAAATCACTAACTAATTTAATTAATACTATACAAAAACACTAAGGAGAATAATGCAATATGATAGTAAACAAAGTAGAGACAACAAGAGTTTTTAATATTAATTTTAAAAATGATGAATTTAATAGTTTAATTGATGAAATTAATAAAATTTATACTAAAGTTCCGCCCGATCAAATTCCTACAATTCTTGCTTTAAAAGATTCATTAGTATATAGCAATAAAGAATAGAAGGAGATAATATGGCTAGTTTACTTCTTAGAGAGCAAATACCTATTACTAAAAAAATAGATATCTTAGATAAGATATCTGAAAAAATGAATAAAAAATATGGTAAAGTTATTATGGGACGTATTGGTGACGTACCAGAAATAATGGATAGATTAACCATAAAGTATATTCCTACACCTTCTTTAGAATTAAATGAAGCTACAGGTGGCGGATTTCCTAGACGTAGATGTACGATTATAGCTGGAGCTGAAGATAGTGGTAAAACTTCTTTAGCATTAGAAACTATAGCACTTAATATGAAAAAAGATCCTAATTTTATTGCTGTTTGGTTAGAATCAGAAGCTTCATTAGAAAAAAAATATATTGTTAATACATTTGGAATAGATCCAAATCGATTCTTTTATATGGATGTAGATAATAATTTAGGAGCAGAAGGAACATTAGATATTTTACATGATATTCTAAGAACAGGAACTGCTGACATGTGTGTAATAAATAGTTTAAGATGCTTAGTTCCAGAAAAAGAACAAGAATCATCACTAAAAGACATTACTATAGCTCTTCAAGCACGTATGAATGCTAGAATGACTAGAAAATTTTTAACATTAATAGCAGAATATGAAATAGCTTTTGTAATTATTCAACATCTAGCCACAGATATTGGAAGTATGAGTAGAGATCCAATGGTTGTAGCTGGAGGACATGCTATAAAATATTGGTCGTCTTTAACATTAGATTTAAGAAAACGTTCTGTTTCTGATAGTGATCCTATTGGAAAAGAAGATGGTGTTAAGATTGGAGTAAAAATATTAAAAAATCATTGCACACCAGATAAATTTGCTTATGTTAAGTTTGTATATTATGCTATTTTTGGAGAAGGCATTGAACAATATTTATCCACTTTAGATAAGGCATGTAGGCAAGGGATTGCTGAATGTAAAGGAGCATGGATATATTGGTATGATAGTGATGGTAATGTAAAAGAAAAGTGGAATGGAAAGATGTCATATCGAAATTATATGATAGAAAATCCAGAAATATTTAAGTCTTTTACAGAAGCTGTCTCTCCAGAAATTAAAGCTATGTCTAACGAAGAAATTGAAGATATTAAGCAACTAGAAAAGACAGTAGAAGATAAAATGTTATATGATAATAGTATGCCTTTAAAAAATAAGAAAAAAGAACCAAAAGAAAATACAGTTGCATAATTAAATTAAATAATAAGCAGTATAATAAACAATGTTATACTGCTTATTATTTATAAAAGGTTGTGATATTATTAATGAATGTGAATATGGATATATAGATTGTGCTAATCAAAATATAAAATGTTCTACTTGTTTTGTTAATGGCCAAAACTATAAAGCAATTAAAGTTAAGGTATATAAATTAAATAAAAAAAGATCTAAACAAGATAAAAGAATGGGAAGTGAATTTGAATATAAAAATCATAAAAATAATGTTAATATTTTAAAGAACGATATTGTTTCATCTATGACATTAAATAGTGGAGCTACAGTTCTTGAAAAAGGTGATGAACAAATATCTGGCATTATAAACGTAATGGAAGAATTAAAAACACAAATGCCGGATAGAGCAAAAGGAACTAAAACTTTTACTATAAAAAGACAATGGCTAGATAAATTAAATAAGGAAGCCAAAATGGAAAATAAAGAATTTTGGTATTTAAAATTTAGTTTTAATGAAGATGAAGCTAATCATTCTAGTAGTAATATTTTTGTAATAACAGAACAAGATATTATTATGAGTATGATTAAAACTATGGTAGAAGATAGAAAAGTAGCCAAAAACGCAAATGCCAAAATTGAATTAGCGAATAAAAGAGCTGCTTTTATAGAAGCAGAAAATATAAAATTAAAAGCAGAAATAAATCTACTAAAAGCACAAATAAAATATAACAAAGAAAATAATTTTGTCTAGACTTCTAAAAATAATAATAGTAAAATAATAAGGAGGTTAAGATATACATTGTGTCGGAAGAAGTTAAGAAAAAAATATATAATTTAGTAAAAGATAATTGTCCTGATGACTATAATCCTATAGATTATGTATTAGATATAATTAAACCATTAGCTGTAAAAAAGATTAACAATTGTATAAAAGATTGTAACACTTGTGCTATTTGTGATAATAAAACTAAAACAGTTTTTAATGGTAATGGTACAGAACCTATATTGATTATTGGAGAAACAGCATTAAGTACACAACCTTTTTTATCAGCTCCATTTGATTCATCTAAAGAAGGTAATTTACTTATATGCGCATTAGAACAATTAAAAGTTGATACTAGTAAAATAATGTGGACTAATACCGTTAATTGTTTTCCTTATCATAAAAATATATCTGGAACCAAGATAAAAAGACCTCCTATGTTAAAAGAAGTAGAAGAATGCTCTGTATTTTTAGATTATATAATTAGATCTTTTCAACCTAAAATGATAATTATTTTAGGAAATATAGCACTAAATACTTTTATGAAAGACACTATATTGAATGTAAGAGGTCAAAAAATAGAAATTAAAGGTATTCCTGCTTTTGCTACCTATAGTCCATCTTATTTAATAGATATAGAGTCATTGGATTTTATAGATGATTTAAAAAATACTTTTATAGATGATTTAAAAAAGGCTTTTACATGGTTTAATTTAAAATATCCAGATGATAATATTTTTAATAACTAGAAAGGAATTATATATAAATGAGTAGTTTATTAGATAAAATTAAAATGCAAACAGCAGCACCAACATTAAAATTAAATGCAAAAAGTTCATTGAAATTAAATACAAAAAATCCGTTTGTTTTAGATAAAACAACGTTAAATTTAGATGAAAAAAATAAAACAAACTCTCCATTAAAATTAAATTCTAATACAAAAGAAGTATTAAACAAAAATAAAGAAGATGAAAACAATAAACAAGTATATACAAATGAAAAAGATTTAAACAAAGTAGAAGAAGTATTAAATAAAGATGTTACAAATACAGAAGATGTTACAAATAAAAATGAAGAAGTAGTAACAACAGAAGAAGAAACAGAAGTAGAAGAAAAGCCTAAAAAAAGAAGAAAAAGAAAAAGTTCTACATTATCAGATCAAGAACCTAATTCAATTACTAAATGTAAATTTGAAGATGTTAACATTGATGTATTTGATACTAAATATTCATTTGAAGAAGCGGCTACTATTATTCAATCTAAATTTGTAAATGATGAATGGCTTGATTTCAGAAAAGAAGTATTAAAAGATTTAGAAGAAATTAAAATAGACAGCGATTTAAATCCTGGAGCTATTAAAGTAGTAATAGAACAATTAGCAATTTTATATGACAAAATTGCTATTCCGTTACAAGAAGCAAATGATGTGATTACATGTATTTCTGATAAAGATGTTGGTATTGGAACAATTTATAAAGCATATGCAGCTTCAAGTATTGAAAAATCTAATGCAGATATTAGAAGTGCAGCAGGATATAAGGTTTTAGAAAAAGTTAATTATAATGGTAATGAAGTTAATCTTTTAGTAGTTTTAATGGCTGCTAAATTAAGATATAATTTTTTAAATAGTGTTAAAAACATTATTGATTTTAAAAGAAATTTATTAATTACTATTAGTAGTTCAAACAAAATAGAAGCTAGTTTAATTTAAGGAAGTAATATTATGGCTAACTATTGTTATACTCAATATACTATATTTGGTCCGTATGATATATGTAAAAAATGTTTAAATAAAATACAGTCATGGATATTAGATGATTCTCAAAATGATTGGAGTTTATATGGTATTTCAAAAAAAGCCAATATTAAACTTGATAACTACAAAGGAGAAATAAATTATATTTCTAAAGATGTAGAAGAAAATGATGAATATAGTAATTTCATGATAGAACTACAAACTGCATGGATTCCAAGACATGATATTATTAAATTAATTTTAAATAAATATTTCCCAGATTTAGAATATCGTTATTTGTCAGAAGAACCATACAATAAAATTTTTGAAAGTAATGATATTAATCAAGACTTTTATGATGTAGAATATTTAATTTCATCGATTAATGATGAATATAATTATTTAAATGAAAATATTTGCGGATATTATACTAAAAATGAATTAGAAGATTTATTATTTAAAGATAATATAACATCTGAAATATTCAATGATTCTTTAGATATTTTAAAAAAAATGTACAAAGTAAATATCCAATATATAAAGTATATTTCAGAAGGGAATAATAAAATTGCTAACTAATTTAGGAATTGAAGACAAAATTAAAGATTTCATAGGAGAACAAATACCTAACGATATAATCAAACAAAGAGATGGCGGTACATCTAACGGTAAAAAAATTATGTTAGATTATATTAGTGGTTCAACCTGTATAGATAAATTAAATAGTATTTTTGAATATGGATGGGATTGGGAAGTAACCGAACATTTTATTCAAAAATCTGTTGATTATCAAAACAAATATATGAAAGAAAGAGAAATGAGTCCTGAACCACAGCCACCTGTTGCTCATGTATTTGGAATTTTAACAGTTCATCTCAGAGATGATAAAACTGGTCAATTTTATGACATAAAAAAAACAGGCTGTGGTTCTAAAGTTATAATTGGTAAAGCAAATGATCAAAAAGATATTTTTAAAGCAGCTAGTACAGACGCTTTAAAAAAAGCTGCTTCATTAATAGGAGTAGGTTTAGATCTATATAGAGATGCAAATGAACAATATTATTTTGAACTTCTTTTAAGTAGAGATAAACAAAATAATTTTTTAAGAAACTATTCTGATGAAGAAAAAAAACTTTATTTTGATTCTGTTAATTATCTTCAGGAACTAACAGAATCAAATAATGATATTGATGGAGACAGTATGTTATCTTTATTGATGACTTGGTCTAATAATAAATATAATGATTTCAATACAATTCCGCCAAAAGAACTTAACAATTTTGTAACTTATATAAAACAAGGTATAGGAGATGATAAATAGTGGCAATCTTTTTTAAAGATAAACATTTATCTTGTCCTAAATGCAATAATACTGTTTTACAGAGAATAGAACAATATAGATATTCTTATACAAAAGAAAAGAATAAACTCTTAGAAGAACCTTATGGATACGCATTATATTGTTCTAAATGTAATACATTAGTTAAAGAACATATTATGCATGAAACTCATGCACCAACAATTATAGAATTATAAAAAGAGGTTATATATGAAAATTTACAATGCAAAATGGACTAGCACTTCCGCTGGTCCATCTCCTTACAATAATTATCGTACAGAAATTTTTTTATATGGTTGCAATAGAGCAATTATGGGAGAACCATGTAAAAACTGTTTTAATCCTTCTTTATGGGATTCTAGTAAATGTATGAAAGAATATTCGCCATTAGAAGTTGCTACTCAAATTATTAAATATTCTCCTAATAAATATGTAACATTTGTCGGTGGAGAACCATTAGATCAAGCAGAAGAATTAGAAGAAGTATGTTCAATTTTAAAGAAATTTAATTATCATATAATTGTTTTTAGCAGTTATGTACTAAATGACCAAAGTAATTTTTATAAATTTAATCATATTTTACCTTATGTTGATATTATAATCGATGGTAAATACGATGAAAATGAACGAATTTATAGAGAAGATTTCGGAGATGGTTTTACAGATGCAATAGGATCTGGAAATCAAATTGTTTGGGATATTAATCAACAATCTAAAGAAATTAAAGGTTTTTATGCACGAGATTTAAGTGGAATTTATGTATCAAAAAATAATAGTTTAAAATTTATTACTAAAAACAATCAAGTTGTAGAACAGACGTATCAATATAATAAAAAAATAGCTTGTTAATGAGAGGAATATTATATGATTAATTTAAATGATTTTAATAGTTTAACAAATGATGATTCTAAAGATATATTATATAGTGTTGAATCTTCAAAAATGAATGATGGAGTTGCTATAGTAGATAATTATACTTTAAATGATTTATTATATAGTACAAGCTATTACAATGTTATTCATATTTTAAACAATAAAAAGAGTTTTGATTTAAACTATAAATTTATAAGAGATAAAGATGAAAATTGTATATATGTATGCACTAATCTTTTTGAACATACTGGATATAGTACAATGGACTCAACAAAATTCTATAAAAAAATAATAGATTATTTGTTGATAGAAGATCAAGTTTTTAATTATGATAATCAAATAAATTCTTTTAAAGAAGCATATTATGACTTAAAAGAAAAATTGTTTAAATCAAACTATATTTCTGATGACACATTATTAAATGGAATTGGATTCATAAAAAAGAATAATAATATCATTGCTACTGTTGATTCTATTTATATTAATAAAGAAGAAAAGAATTATTGTATTGATATGAAAGATATAGTAGGCAATTTAAATAATTTAGAATCAGAAGATAATATACTATTAGAATTTCATCAAAAAAAAGATAAAAAGAAAATTCTTTTTAATAATATTAGAGTCATAAAAGATGAAGAAAACGATAATTTTATGATTATTCAATATCAAACATGCAGTATGGAAGATGATAATGATAATATATCATATGTTTCAAAACAAGATTGTTGTAATGATGATATTTTTATAGAAGAAAGAACAAAGTTCTTTACTGTAAATGATACTTTTTCAAGTATAGATTTTGATGATTTAATTTTATAAAGAGGTGCAGGACAATAAATGAGAGAATGTATGACTGATTTGATAAATTCTATTAAATCAAGAAAATCATGTATCTGGATAAAAACACAAGAAGAAAGTTTAACAATAAAAGATATAAGACAAATATCAATGATTAATCTTCCTAAAGCAAACATAGTAATTTGGTCCCAAACAGAAGGTGCAACTATTTATAATAGTGTAGACAATTCGTCTTCTGGTAAGAGTATAAAAAAATTAGCTAATATAGACAACTTATTTTCCTTTATAAAGTTAAATACTTATGGAGGAACAGATAATAATGATAAAGTAGTTAAACCAGAACCTAACATTTTTATTTTAAGAGATTATAATAATCTTTTTAATGATCCTAAATCTATTAGATTTATTAGAGATTTAAAAGAATATCATAAACAAAAAGAAGCATACAATCCAATTATTATATTATCTCAAATAGACAATATACCTACTCAATTAACTAGATTATTTAAACTAATTGATTACGGACTTCCTAATAGAAATGAAATATTATCTTGTATGAATGAAACTATTAACAACATAAAAGCCGTTTCTTTAAAACAAAATAAACAATGTAAAATTCCAACACAAGAAGAGTTAAATAATTTAGTTAATAGTTGTTTAGGATTAACAATACAAGAAATTCAAGAGACTGTAATAGAAAGTTTTATAAAGTTTAAAGAAGCTAATTTAGATTTTATAACTCAGAAGAAAATTGAATCTATACAAAAATCTGGTGTATTAGATTATAAAATACCTAATACTACATTAGAAGATATTGGCGGTAATGAAGTAATTAAACAATGGCTTTTAGAAATGAAAGAATTGTTTTCTGATGAAGCTAAAGAATTTGGATTAAAAAAACCTAAAGGATATTTAAGCGTAGGTGTTCCAGGTGCAGGTAAAACATGTTTAGCTGAAGCTTTTGCAGGTACAATGCATATGCCATTGTTAAGTTTAAGTATGGGAAGAATTATGTCTAGGTTTGTTGGAGAATCAGAACGAAAAATTATGCAAGCCTTAGATGTAGCTAAAGCGTCTGCTCCTTGTGTCTTATTGATTGATGAAGTAGAAAAAGCATTAGGCGGTATTAATTCTTCTAATAATACAGATGGTGGTGTAACTGCCAGAGTATTTATGGAGATATTAAAATTTTTAAATGATAACGACTATGGTGTATACATCATCATGACTAGTAATGATGTTAGTCAATTGCCCCCAGAATTAACAAGACAAGGACGTTTAGATGCTAAATGGTTCTTTGATTTTCCAAAAGAAAACGAAAGAAAAGAAATATTTAAAATCCATTTTTCTAAATATAATAAAGAAATTAATTCTGATTTACTAGATTTAGCCGTATCTAAAACTAATAATTTTACTGGTGCAGAGATCCAAGAAATCGTAAAAAATACTATACGAAAATCTTTTATTCGTTTTAAAAAAGATAATAATGATGAACTAAAAGAAGAAGATATAACTTCAGCTATTAATGAAATTATACCTATTTCTAAAACATCTAAAGAAAGTATTTTAGCATTAAAATCATATTGTTCTAATAGATTTAGATCAGTTAATGAAGAAAATGATTATGATGATGACGATGAATGTTTATCTGCACAATATCAATTATAAAAAATAAAAGTTATAGGAAACATATATATGATAATTAAATATAAACCAACAAATAAACCTATAACGATAAATAGGTCTACTTATAAAAAAATAAAAGAACAAATACAAAATGAAACAGATAGCGTAGAATTACAAATTGAAAATTTGTATGCTGCATTACAAAATACAATAATATACTCTGATGAAGCTGAATATATTATAAAAGATGTACTGATTCCAATTATAAAAACTAAAAAAAATTTTTTAGAGGATAATAATGTTAATAGTTTAAGTCTAGAAGAAAAAAATTATAGACGTAATCTTCTAAGAAAGATAATGAATAAATATGGTATAGAGGAGAAATAAAAATTGTTAGACTGTAAATTAATTAATCATAGTTTTAATCCAGAAAATATTGTTGCCATGTCAGCTAAGTTATGCTATAGCGATAAAACTATTAATCAATTACTAAACGAAATGCCAGAAGTTAATAGTACAAAAAATTTTATTAAAAAATTAAAAGAAATGGGGCATTTATCTCCATTTGAACATATTACTTTTACATTTGCTATTGAAGGTATTTCAAGAACATTATCTCATCAATTGGTACGTCATCGTATTGCTTCTTATTCTCAACAATCTCAGCGTTATGTAAGTGAACATGATTTTGAATATATTTTACCGCCATCAATCGCTGAAAATGATGAAGCTAAGGCAAAATTTGAAAATCTAATGCATACAATTCGCCAAATTTATGATGAATTAGTAGCTATGAATGTTCCTAAAGAAGATGCTCGTTATGTTTTAGCTAATGCTACCGAAACAAAAATTATAGCAACATTTAATGCTCGTTCTTTAATGAACTTTTTTAAATTACGATGTTGTACAAGAGCACAATGGGAAATTCGTAAATTAGCTAATTTAATGTTAAAAGAAGTAAGCAAAGTAGCTCCAAACATATTTGACGATGCAGGAGCTACATGTAAAAAAGGATATTGCTTAGAGGGTAAAATGTCTTGTGGATTAGCTCCGACATTACAATCTTTAATAAAAAAGGATTAATAGCTAATGAGTTATGATATTTATATATATAATCCAAAAACTAAAAAAATTATAAGTTCAGATTATGCTGGATATGTAGATAGTAACGATTATGATAAATTACTATATTTAAATTTAACTTATAACTATAGCAGCATTCTTCAAAAAATATTTGATAATAAAGATGGAATATATATTTTAAATAATAAAAAAGTATCTCGAACAATTGATAAGATACAAAATGCTATTAATAAACTAAATAATCAAATGAATAAAGATTATTGGGATGTATCTGAAGGAAATGTTAAATTCGCTTTACTCAAACTTTATCAAATTGCCTTATTAGGACAAGATGGAGTTTGGAAAATAATATAAATAATTTAAAGGAGGCAACTTAATATGAGTTGTTGGAGAAAATATCAATCAAAGGCTTTAAAAAATGTGGAAAGAAGATTTTTAAAAGAAGCATGTGAAGAATTAGGTTTTTCATTAGACTTTAACGTTAATGAAATTGCTGCGTATGGTAATTCTGCAAATGTTACATGTGCATTAAAGCAAAATTCAAATATTCTTCCGTTAGGATTTATATTAAAAGAAAATGAAAATGGTGATACAGAATTAACATTAGAGGGAGATTTCTGGGGAACTGGATTAAATGAATCTAGCTTTTTAAATAAGTTGGCTCAAACTTATCAAAAAATTAGAATTCAGACAGAATTAGAAGAAAAAGGATTCTCTATTGAATCTATTTCAACTAATGAAAAAGAAGAAATTGAACTGGTAGCTTGTTGTTAGTTATATATATAGATAGAGCAAGAATTTTTACTTGCTCTATCTATATATAAAGGAGAATAAAAATATGTATTTAAAATATCCTGCATTAATCATAAAAATAAAAGATATGTTTAAAGGACAATATGGAAGATATATTGTTTCTTTAATAGATTACAAAGAATGTTTTTCTTCTGCTTCTACTTTAGAAGAAGCATTTAAAAATGCAAATGAAATGTTAATTTTGACTGCATGGGAAGAAAGAAAAACACCATCTGATGTTTATACATTAGATTTAAGAAGTGCTATAAGATCTTTTTTATCTGATGCAAATATATCAATGGAATGTGTAGATTCTAAAAACAGTATTTTAACCGTATTAAACATAAATACAGATGATTATACTGAATCATTTAAAACAGTTAAGAACAATATTATTTGTGAAATTATTGATAAAGAGAAAATTAATAATAAAATTATTAGATGTCCTAACTGTGGAGCTAGTTATGATAACTTAGAAATAGTATTATCTTCTCCATTACAATTTAAAATGAAGTTAAATGGAGAAATTTTATACGATGATTTTAGTACAGGATATGTTACAGCTGAAAATGCTAGATTAAATGTAGATTCTGATTCGAATTGTTATTGTAGATCATGCGGTACTTATTGTATTCCTTGTTTTGATAAAAAAGAAAGTCCTACTAAAGTAGTTAAGTTAGAAAGAGTAAATTATGATGAGTAATAACTATTTAAAATGTCATAAATATCAAGTAGATGTTACTCATATTGATATATATTCTTCTAGTATGTTTTATAAAAATAAATAGTGAAAGGAAAAGATTATAAATGAAAAAAGTAAAATTTATTATTGATAACGAAGGAAATTTTACAGCTGAAACATTAGAAGGTTTTTCTGGTACTAGTTGTGAAAATACTTTAGATGAAATTGTTGCATCTATTGGCGGAGCAAAATTAATAGATGAACACAATAAAGATGATAAATATAAAAATGATGATATTGAACAATTTATTTCATCTTTATAAATTTTATTAAAATTTATGGGGCATATTGCCCCTTTTGTATTTATATAGAAAAGAGGCAATATGCTATGACAAATAAACAATTAATATTAAGTGAATTAAATGAACAACAAATTGGTCCAGTAGTTGATTACAATGGAGCAATGGCTATTATTGCAGGTCCAGGAAGTGGAAAAACTAAAACAGTAATTAGTCGTTGTGCATATATGATAGAAGATGGCATTGATCCAAATAAAATTGTATTATTTACTTTTACTAAAAAAGCAGCGAATGAAATTAAAGAAAGATTATATAATAAAATTGGCGATATTTCTAATATGGTTACTGTAAGTACGTATCATAGTTTTTGTGGTAAAATATTAAGAAAATATGCTGATAGATTAGGATGGAAAAAGAATTTTTCTATTTATGATGATAACGATAAAAATAGAATTATTGAGCTTATATTAAAACGTAATAACAATGATCGAATTAAAGCTAGACAACTTAATAGTAGTTTTTCTAGATTTAAAGAAAAAATGATTTCACCTTCTTTAGCAAAAGATAATGCTACTAATAAATATGAGCAAATGGTTGCAGAATATTATGAAGAATATGCCAAAGAATTAAAAAATAATAATGCTTTTGATTTTGATGATTTAATTTACTTTGTTATTAGATTATGTGAACAATATGAAGATATTTTAAGTAGTATTAATCAAAGATTTGAATATATTATAGCCGATGAAAGTCAAGACAGTTCTCCTAGAGATTTAAAATTAATTTTATTTCTAGGTGGAATTAATATGAATATTTGTTTAGTGGGCGATGATGATCAAAGTATTTATTCTTTTAGAGGAGTAAATATTGATTCTTATTATAAATTTATTGATAACTATAATTTAAAAAAATATATTTTAGGAAGAAATTATCGTTCTACAAAAACAATAGTAGATGCAGCTCAGTCTGTAATAGCTAAAAACAATAATAGATTAGAAAAATATCTTTATACAGAAAATAATAATGGCAATAAAATTGCTTATATTTCACTTCAAGATAATGAATCTGAAGCGGAATATGTAAGTAGAACAATTAAAGCACTTATAAATAATACTAACCATTCATATAAAGATATTGCGATTTTATATAGAGTATCTTTTTTATCTAGAATAATTGAAAAAACTTTATTTAAAAACGGAATACCATATACTATTTCAAATGGCTGTGCTTTTTATAATCGTATAGAAATTAAAGATATTATTGGCTATTTAAAATACGTAGCTAATCCTCAAGATTTAGTTGCATTGGAAAGAATTATTAATGTCCCAAGACGTGGTATTGGCGATATTAGCTTAGATAAAATTATGCAATCTTGTCAAGATTATATTATGTGTGATAAAATGGGGCTAGATGCACTTAAGAATATTAAGCTAAAAGGGAAGGCTCAGAAGGGATTAAACATTTTTACATCAATAATTGAGCAAATAAGATGTGATTTAAGCAATGGCATTTCTTTAGATAAAATTATAAATAAAATCATAAAATTAACTAAATATGAAGAATATTTACTTGATTTAAGCGAAGAAGAGCTAGATGATAGAATTAATAATTTAGAAGAATTAAAAAAATTATCACTCAAATATCAAACGTTAGACGAATTCTTGGAAGCTATTACCTTATATGAAGAAGATACTAAAACAAACGAAGAAAACGATACGCCCGATAAGGTTTCTTTAATGACTATGCATGCTTCTAAAGGTTTAGAGTTTCCTATTGTTATAATTGTTGGAGCAAATCAAAACATAATTCCATATCAAAAATCTCTTAAAGAAAATAACGTAGCTGAAGAACGCAGATTGTTCTATGTAGCTATGACTAGAGCAAAAGAAGAACTATTTATTACTAGACCAAAAAAAATAATAACTGGTTATCAACAAGTAAGCTTTTTACAGTCTCAATTTGTAAATGAAATTAATCCGTCCTTTATAGAAAGAAGATAATTAAGTGCATGGAAAGGAGTTATTTTTATGCACGAATTACCATCTAATCAAATAAAGGATTATATACATTCTGATTCGGTAATAGAAAAAAGAATTTTAAAAGAAAAAGAGTTTTTGAGTGAAAACAAGGAGCATATACAGACAATAATTTCTAACATAAAAAACAACAAAGAAGGAATATCGTTAAGAGTAAAACAATTAGCTAAAAAATATAATTTGAAAATTTTAGATTCATATAAATTTGCTCATATTATAAAAAGAAATACAAATTTTATTTTACATCAAAGAGCTGAATATAGCGCATCAAAAACATACATTGATATTAAATTTGTAGAAAATATTTCTAGAGAAGAAATTATAGATAATAGACTTCCGATATATAAATTTGATTCTTCACCAGATAATAATTTCATAAAGGAAATTTTAATGGAAAATACTAGCATAAACGTAGATGATTTTTTAAGTATTTATCGTTATTTATTAAAATCTAAATGTGGAGAAAAATGGGTTAATTTATTTTTAACAGCAAATATAATTATTAGATCTTTTGTTGATACAAATAAAGCTTTAGATATACTACAATTATTAATGGATAAAAAATTATTGATAGTATTACAAACCAATACAACTTATTTCAGATTAACAAATAATGATAAAGATATACAAAAATTTATAGATGAATTCTATGCTAATAATAATGAAGATAATGAAAAGAAGATGGTTATAACAGAAAATCAAGTAAATGATGACTTAAACAATGAAAATAAAATAGATAACGCTGTTAATAATCTAAATATATCTACTACTAATGAGAATAAAATAAATAATAATGCTAATAATGATCCCAATCATGAATTCAATATTTTAAAAAGTAATATAAACAATTATTTTAGTATGTTGCATAATCAAGTTAATTCTTGTTTACAACAACAACGCCAAGAATTAAATCAAGGCTTTACTGTTGTAGATAAACTAATTGAAGAAAATAACAGAATTAATGATGAGTTAAAGAAGCAACAACAAATTATTATAGAACTTCAGGCTCAAAATAAAAAACTAGATGATTATTATTATGAGTTGTCTAATCATGCAGCTGAAGTTTTAGAAATTTTAATGGGACAATTAAGCAACATATTAGACCAGTTTAGCATGCTACCTAGACATAAAATTAATCAAGAATATTCAGTTACTAGAATAAAAGGGAAAATGCTTAATACAATTGGTCAAAGTGTAAATGAAATAACTAATTTTATTGAAGAAAAAAAAGATATCCCAAATGAAATAAAATAAGGAAGAGTTTTATGCAAATAATAACGTATAAAAAGATAGAAAATAATGAATACGATTATGCTATAAAATTTAATAGAACTAGACGTACTATTAAATTTTTTAATGAATTTGCACAAATTCTCGCTCATCCTAGTAAAAAAACATATGATGCTCAAAACAAGTGCTGGCTAGTAACTAGTACTTGTTTTGAGGAATTTGAAGCCTTAGATAAAAAAATTTTTCCTAATAAAAATAATAAATTAAAAAATATAATAAAAATATCTTCAGAAGATTTTAATGTAGTTCAAGATTTTACTAATATTGGACATATGATGAAATTACAGCCTTTTGATTATCAAAAAAAAGCTATTAAGTTAGCACTTGATAAACAAAATGCTATTATTATAGGAGGTTGTGGTTGCGGTAAAACTCCTATAGGGATAGGTATTTATTTAGAAGCTAGATTACAAAATATAGTTTCTAATCAAGGAATGATAGTAGCTAAAGCTTCATTGAAAAAACAATGGCTAATGGAAATTAAAAAATTTTCTAACTTAAAAGCACAAATTGTTTATACTAGAGCAGAATCTATTAGTATCAAAAAGAGCATAATTCGTAACAAAAATAAACTATTGAAAAAAGAATTAGATATTGAAAAACAAAATATCATAAAAAATGAACTAGATGTTCTTAATAATACAGATTTTTTTGAACATCAGTTTGAAAATGATATAGATTTATTTATCTTGAATTATGAAACATTATTAAATAATGAAATAGTAACAAAATTAGAATCTATAAAATTAGATTTTGTATATGCAGATGAAATTCATTATATTAAAAATGATACTTCAAAACGAGCAGAAGCTTTATGTAGATTTAACAATGTTAAATTAAAATATGGTGCTACAGCAACTCCGATCCAAAGAGATCCTAGAGATATATATAGTTTATTTAAGTTCATAAATCCGAACGTATTTCCTAGCAAATCTCAATTTAATAGATTTTATATTAAATGGGGAGGATACGGTAGACCTATTGGCGCAATTAATGAAGAAAATTTAAATCAAAAAATTAGTCCATATATGATAATCATTCCTCAGGAAGAGATTGGAGCTCAGTTACCAGAAGTAGTTGTATTGCAAAAATATTGTGAATTAACACCTGAACAACAAGAGATAAATAATAAATTGTTATCTGAATTAGAAGAACTTCATGAGAAAGAAAAGGTATTACAACAAAATCCAGAAGAAAATAAAGAAGAATTAGCTAAAATAGAAGCTAATATAATGATGCGTCAAACATTTGCACAAGAATTAGCTGATTCAGAAGAATTACTATCTTTAAGTGATTCTTTATCTGCTAAAAATTATATTAGCAATACAGAAAGTAATAAGATGAATCTTTTAATGGATCTATTAGAAGAGATTTTAAATTCTGGAGAAAAAGTGTGCATTTTTAGTAGATTTACTAAAATGCAGGATATTATTACTAATCGTATATCAAAAGAAAAATCTAATATCTTTAAGGATATTGAAATAGCATATATTAATGGCTCTTTAAATACGAATGCAAGATACGATGAAGTTTATAATAAATTTAGAGATAATGAAAATTGTAAAATATTATGTTGTTCAGATGCTGGAGCTGAGGGTATAAATTTAAGTTGGTGTAGATATGTAATAGAAGTAGATTTAGCTAATAGCTATGCTATACAACAACAACGTCATGGTAGAGTTAAAAGAGCAGATTCAACTCATAAAACTGTGTTTGTATATCAATTAATATGTGAAAACAGTTATGATGAAATAGCTCAAAAAATAGTAAATAAAAAAGAGTACTATGATAAAACTATTATTAATGGAATAAAAATTGAATAGAAATATATTAAATGTGCTTATATATCTGTATATAGGCACATTTAATATTAAAGGAGAAAATAGTTATGAGTGTATATGATTACAATAGTTTAAAACAACATATTGGACATAATATTGTATGCGTATCTTATGGTAAAGATAGAAACGTGTCGCTCGAATGTGAAGATTGCAATGAAGTTTTATTAAGTTATGATAAAGAAGAAAAAAAAGATTTTTTAGTAATTTGTCCAGAATGTCAAGAAATGTTTGATGTTGAAGAATGGAATCTATCAACATTCAATAATAACTATGATGAAAATTATAATGCTTTAGCATTAGATGAAAATGGTGATCTTATGCCAGGATTAGAAAATGAATACTATATTTGTCCTAATTGTGGTGAACCTATTAAAGGATCAAGATTGGAGTAAGAAGATGAAATATATTGTAACAATTGAAGAAACATGTTCTCAGGATTTTGTAGTAGAAGCAGACAATATAGATGAAGCTAAAGATATTGCAATTGAAAGATATGATTCAGGAGATTTTATTTTAGATGATCCATGTGTTACTGAAAAATTAATGTCTGTTAGAAACGATTCTAACGAAGAAGAATATACTGATTGGTTTGAGTTCTAAAGGAGTAAAAATATGAATACCTTAAAAGAACAAATGTTAGATAAAATAAAAACTGCTGATCATGCATATTATGCTTTAGATAATCCTATAATGACAGATGCAGAATATGATAGTCTTAGGGCAAAATTTATTAAAACATATGGTATTAGAGATTTAAATTATGTTCCAGGAGAAGTGTCTAATGATTTTATCCCTTTTAAACATCAAGTTCCAGTAATAAGTTTAAGCAAAATAAAAAGAACTGATACGGATAAATTTTTAAAAGAAATTAAAAAATTATGGCCAGTAGTATACGAACCTAAGATTGATGGGTTAACAGTCGTTGCTTATCCTAATAAAGATGGATCTTGTAAGTTTGTAACAAGAGGTAATGGTAAAATTGGAGAAATTTTACCTAATTTTATATCAAAATATATGGGAACAAATGTTAATAATACTGGTTATCCTATTAGAGGAGAAGTATATCTAGGATATAATGAATTTAAAGAAATAAATTATGATAGAAAAATAAAAGGAGAAACTTTGTTTAAAAATCCTAGAAATGCAGCAGCTGGAATTTTAAGAAATAAAGAGTGTAGTCCTTATATAAATAAATTAAATTATTTATGTTATGATATTTTAGGTCAAGATATTTCTGAAAAAGATAAATTAGATTTAATAGAATCTAAATCAAAATTTACAACTGTACCATATTTTGAAGGAGATAATCCAAATGATATAAATGATATGGTTGAAGATTTTTATGTTAATTATGTAGATGGTAACATTCCTATTGATGGAGTAGTAATAAAATCTAATCTAAATAAAAGTTTAGAAAAATTTGGTTTTACGAATCATCATCCAAACAATGCTTTTGCATGGAAAGATATAGGCGAAAAATCTATAACTAAAATTTTAGACGTTAAATGGAACGTAGGTCGTTCTAAGATAACTCCAGTTGCTATTCTAGAGCCTGTAGAGTTAAATGGTTCTACTATTTCTAAAGTATCTATTCATAATTTAAATATAATAAAAAAATTAAATTTACATTATAACGATACTGTAGAGATAGAAAAAGTAAATGAAGTTATTCCTCAAATTACTAGAGTAATCAATCGTGAAGAAAATTCTACTCCTATTAATAAAATACTTTATTGTCCATGCTGTAATAGTATCTTAGAAGAACAAAATGGTCAATTATATTGTACAAATAAGAATTGTGATGATAGATTGATTAGAGAAATAGAATATTTATCTTCAAAAGAAATGTTTGACATAAAAGGACTTTCTAATAAAACAATAAAAAAGATTATACAAGCTAATCTTATAAAAGATGGTCCTATGTCTATTTTTAATTTAAAAGCATCAGACCTTATTTCTTTAGAGGGATTAGGCCCTAAATCTGCCACTAAATTAATTCAAGAAATAAATAATGTTTTATCTGTAGATATTCCTTTATCTACTTTTATAGCTGCAACATGTATCAATGGAATAGGAAAAGATGTTGGTAAAATATTAGCCACAAAATATAGAACTATAGATAAAATTATAAATGCTTGTAAAACTAAAGAAGATTTTACTACATTATATGGTATTGGTTCAGAAACGAATATTATATTACATTCACAAGATTTTATTGACAAACTAGTATATTTATTAAAATGGTTAACTCCTAAAGAATGTAACAAACAAATTAATGCTAATAGTAAATTGTTTGTTATTACTGGAACATTGACTAAACCTAGAAATTATTATAAACAATTGATAGAAAAGCATGGTCATAAAGTAGTAGATAGTATATCTAAAAAAGTAAACTATTTATTAGTTGGTGAAAATGCTGGAAGTAAATTAGATAAAGCTGTAAAAAATAATATAAAAATAATAAATGAAGATACATTATTTAGTATTTTAAAGAAAGGTTGATATGTTATATGAGTCAGTTTGAAACAACAAAAGATTTATTGGATTATATAGATAGTATTGATGAATTAGAGTATGCTAACGATAAAAATACAGATCATTTTAAAATATCTAGTATTGATCAAGCTAATTATTATGTAAAAAAATATAAAGAATTAGAAGAAGAATATAATAACATTAATCAAAGCGCAAAAGATTGTTTAGAAGAATATTCTCTCAAAGTAGATAAATGGAGAGAAAATAGTATTAATCCTATTATAAATAAAATGGATTATTATAAAAACTTATTAGAAGAATATGCTCATAATCAATTAGATAATTCTAAAAAGAAAAGTTTAAAACTAATAGAAGGTATTATTTCTTTTAGAGCACAGCAACCTATTATTAATTATGATGAAGAAACTATGATTAATTATTTAAAAGAACATAATAACAATTGTTTAAGAACTACATTTAAAGTAGATAAGAAAGAATTAAAAAGTCTAGGACAAATTAAAGATAATAATTTTTATTTTAATGATCAATTATTAGACTTTGTTAATGTAGAAAATAAAGAACCCACTTTTTCTATTAAATAATATTAATTATTATTTAAAAATTAATATTGAAAAGAATAATAAGCTATGATATTATAAGAAATAAGGTCAAGTTATTATGTTTTCTAGCAATTTTAAAGACAAAATTAAACAAAAAATAAATTTGTTGGAACTAATAAAAGAGTATACAGATTTAAAACCAGCTGGAGACAATATATGGCAAGGAAGATGTCCTCATCCTGATCATGATGATACAACACCATCTTTTCGTGTATGGAAAAATAATGATAATACATGGAGTTGGGCATGTATGGGATGTCATGTTGGAAAAAAGGATACAAAAGATAATAAATATAGAAATTATGGTTCTGATTGTTTTGCTTTTGTACAATGGATGTCGGATCATAAAAATAGTAAACATATTTATAGTTTTACTGAATCTATTATGATCTTAGCTGATAAATATAATATTCCATATTGTTCTGATGATAAAAATAATAAAATTGCTTCTTTATTAGAAAAAAATTATATTAAAGCAAAATGTTTTAATATAAATTTATCTAATCAAACTAAAAAATATTTATACAACAGAGGATTAGATGATTATGATATACAAAAATGGTGTATAGGATCTAATCTATTTAAAAGTGGTTTTAGAATTACTTTTCCTTTGTTTGATTCTAAAAAAAATGTATTAGGTTTTTCTTCAAGATTAATATCTAAACAAAATAATTATAGTAAATATATTAACTCAAAAGAATCAGAATGCTTTCATAAAAGATCTTTTTTGTATGGAATTCATTTATTAGATGAATCTTGTGATGAAATAAGAATAACAGAAGGTGTATTTGATGTTATTTTGAGTAATAAATATAATACAAAGAATGTTGTTGCTACTTTAGGTACTGCATTTACTAAAGAGCATGTAAGCATTATCAAACATTTAAATAAAAAACCAGTATTTTGTTTGGACGGAGATAAAGCAGGACAAAGAGCCACTTATAATGCTGTTAAATTATTAGCTGAAGAAGGTATATATTCTAAAATATGTATCTTACCAAATAATATGGATCTAGCGGACTTGGCCAATCAAAAAAAGAATGATTTAGAAAAATATATTCAAGATAATTCATTATTATATTTTCAATTTTTATTAAAAGATTGTTCTAAATTATTTGATTCTAAATTAAATGAATTAAGATTAAATTTTCTTCCTAAGATATTAGATGTTGCTAAAAGTGTTAACACTAAAGAAGAAAAAATAATTTTTAATAATTTTATACAAGAAAGGTTTGGAATAAAACAAATATGTTGATTTGTCAATCTTGTTTAAAATCAGAAGTTTGCTATATTAATATCTTTTTTTCATCAAAATTAAAACATATAAAATTAGATGTAAAAAATTGTTCAGAGTATAAGGCTAATGTTTTTGCTACTAATAAAAACAAAAAAGAATTAACACATTATACTCCTAAAACAGAATATAAAAGATTAAATTCAGCAGATGTAAATAAGCATTTAAATAGTAATGATGTTACGGTTGTATGCGATAAATGCAAAAAAAATATACTGTTTGAAGATTGCATAGAAACTATAGATCATAGAACTTTATGTGAAGAATGTTTTGATAATGAAGAACCAACAAGATTAGATTAATATATATAATAAAGGAGTCAAAAAAATGACAAAAACAGAACTAATTACTAGAATATCCGATGAACTAGGAATAACAAAAAAGGAAGCAGAAAAGAATTTTAATGGAATTTTTTCTGTTATCAAAGATGTTCTTTTAGAAGATGGTATAATTCAGATTAATGGATTTGGTGCTTTTTCTATTAAAGAAAGAAGCGCTAGAAATTGTTATAATTTTAAAACTAAAGAAAGTATGCTTGTTCCAGCATTTAAAACAATTTCTTTTAAACAAAGTAGAACATTAAAAGATTTAATAAATAAATAGTATATTACTGATGCGTATATGGATTTTTATTTTATCCCATATACGCATCAGTAATATAAAATAAAATGAGAGAACATATGAGATCAACAGAGTTAAAAAAAAGATATAAAGATGAAAAAGTATATGTAATTCCAAATAAATATTTATTTAAAGTACCAAATGGATTTACAGATATATCTAAATATAATAAAAAACAGATAAATAATTTTATGTCTATTTTTGAGAATAAAGGTTTTTTTATTCCTAGATATGATGCTGAATATAATGATGCTATGCAACAAATCATACCTTATACTATTATTTTAAATAAGAATGAGTCAAAAATGTATGTATCTTATAGAATAGATGGAGATCCTAGATTAAATAATGTATATTCTTTAGGATTTGGAGGGCATATAAATATTGAAGACATGTATAGTTTAAATAATGACAACTATTATTCTTTAATAGAAAGTGCTGCTAATAGAGAAATACAAGAAGAAATTTATATACATAACAATTCCATCAATAAAACTTTAATAGGATTTGTTAGAGATATAATTAGTGAAACTAAAGAACATTTTGGTATTATATATGCATTAAAATTTAATAATAAAATTTCTATAAAAGAGACGAATAAGCTCAAAGGAAAATGGATGTCAATGGCAAAGATTGTAGACAATTATTATCAATTTGAAGCTTGGTCTCGTTATATAATAGATCATCTCTTTGTTCTACATAAAAATAATAAAAAATTATTAGAATAGAGGAGCCTTATATGCACTATAAAATTATGAAACGTTCTGGAACAATGGAAAATTTTAATATAAACAAAATCATAAATACCATTACAAAATCAAATAAAGATGTTAAAAATAAAATTAACAAAGAAGAAATATGTGAGTTAGCTAATAATATTTTTAAACAGTTAACAAAAAAAAGTAATTTATTAACGGTAGAAGACGTTCAAAAATCTATTGAAGAAAATTTAATGCAAAAAGGTTTTTTTGAAGTAGCTAAATCATATATAGCTTATCAAAAAGTTCATATAGAAAGAAAAAAAGCTGCTCAAAAATTAATGAAATCATATACTGATTTATTATTTGCTGATGCAAAAGACATGGATTTAAAAAGAGATAATGCAAACATAAATGGAAACGCCCCAATGGGTATAATGCTTAAACTTGGTGCAGAAGGAGCAAAAACGTGGGCAGATAAATATGCATTACCTTCTAAATTTGCTAAAGCAGATAATCTTAACTACATTCATATTCATGATAAAGATTTTTCTTATATTTGTTGGAATTGTATGAATATAGACTTATTAAAGTTATTGCATAACGGTTTCTCAACTGGACATGGTTTTATTAGAGAGCCACGATCTATTCGTTCTTATGCAGCTTTAGCTTGCATCGCTATTCAATCAAATCAAAATGATATGTTTGGCGGACAAGCAATTAATGCTTTTGATTATGCAATGGCTGAAGGTGTAAGGAAATCTTTTAAAAAAATAGTGATAGAAACAATATATGATTTTTGTTATGGATATATTCCTAATGTAAATATAGATTTTACTACTTTTAAGGATAAAATAAAAAAAGAATGTGATAAGTATACTATAAGATATACAGAAAAGTTAAAGAATAAGAAGTATTATTTTGATTTTAATTCTATTAATAGTATTTATTATGTATTAAATTCTATATTAGATACAGATATTGATTGTGCATATCCAGATAGAATATATAATATTGCATGTAGAAAAATAGAAGAAGAAACAAAGCAAGCTATGGAAGCAGTAATACATAATTTTAATTCTCTACATAGTAGAGCTGGCGGGCAAGTTCCGTTTAGTTCTATTAATTTTGGTACAGATATTTCTCCTGAAGGAAGACTAGTAACAAAAGAAATTTTAAATGCTACTTATGATGGATTAGGAAATGGAGAAACTCCTATATTTCCTATTTCTATATTCAAACTAAAAAGAGGAGTAAATTATGATACTACAGATCCTAACTATGATTTATTTAAATTAGCATGTAAAGTATCAGCTAAACGACTATTTCCTAATTTTGTTAATATAGATGCTTCTTATAATTTAAAATACTATCAAGAAGGAAATTATAATAGTGAGATAGCTACAATGGGTTGTAGAACAAGAGTTATTTCAGACATAAATGGTAATGATATTACTGGTGGCAGAGGTAACTTTAGTTTTACTACTATTAATTTGCCTAAATTAGCATTAGAAGCTAAACAAGATATAGATAAATTTTGGGAGTTATTAGATAAATATATTACATTATCTCATGACTATTTATTATATAGATATAACATTATAGTTAAAAAGTATGTATATAATTTTCCTTTTGCTGTAGGTCAAAAAATAGCTGTAGGATCAGAAAATTTAAAACAAGAAGATACGTTAGAAGAAGTATTAAAACATTGTTCATTATCAATTGGTTTCTGTGGTTTAGCAGAATGTTTAGTTGCTCTTACTGGTAAACATCATGGAGAATCTATTGAATCTCAAAATTTAGGTATTGAAATTATTAAATATATAAGAAAAAAAACAGATCAATATACTAAAGATGAACATTTAAATTGGAGTACTTTTTCTACTCCGGCCGAATCAACAGCAGGATTATTCCAAAAATCTAATCAAAAAGAATATGGAATAATAAAAGACGTAACTGATAAAAATTATATGACTAATTCTTTTCACATACCTGTATATTACAAGATTAATGCTTATCAGAAAATTCAACTTGAAGCTCCTTATCATGAATTATGTAATGCAGGACATATAAGTTATGTTGAAATGGATGGAGATCCTACAAAAAATTTAACAGCTTTTGAATCTATAGTTAGATGTATGCATGATTCTAATATGGGATATTTTTCTATCAATCATCCTGTGGACCGTGATCCTATTTGTGGTTATACAGGAATTATAGAAAATGAATGCCCTCATTGTCATAGAAAAGAAGAAGAACATAAACATTTAGCTTTAAAAAAATATAGTAATAACTAATATTTTAGATAATAATATATCTAAATAAAACAATAAAATATAAATAGTGATCCTAAATAAATATTGTTGATATGAGTAAATTTTGGAAAACTATAAATGAACATAATAAACAGAAAGGTGTTGTAAATAAAATGCAAATAAAATCAAATTTTAAAATGTCTGCTAAAGAACAAGAATATTATTTAAATGCTTTAAAAGAAAAAGAAGGTACACTTGATAATATTTATGAAGTTTCTTTTTCTTTAAATGAAAATAATGATGAAGTAAATGTAGATTATACTATTAAAGAACCAAGATTTGAACGTATTAGACGTATTACAGGTTATTTAACAGGCGATTTAGATAGATGGAATAATGCTAAACAAGCCGAAGAACACGATAGAGTAAAACATTTATAATAAATTAAAAGGCACCAATAAGGTGCCTTTTAATTTATTATAAAAATAGGAGAGTTGTTAATGAAAATTTTTAAACAAAAAAATATTAAAGTAATTACTATTGAGGGACCTATTAAGGCTTATGAAAAAAATGGATTTTCTAAGCAAAAAAACACTATTGAATTATTAGATGAATTAAATAATATAGCTAATAATAAAAAAATAGATGGTGTTTTATTACGATTAGATAGTCCTGGAGGTGCTGCTGGAACTTCTGAAGAGATTTATCAAGCAGTTAAACATATTACATCTAAAAAGCCAGTTGTAGCTTCTATTGGTAATACAGGATGTTCTGGAGCTTATTTAATAGCTTGTGGTACTAATGAAATTGTAGCATCTAATATGTCAATTGTTGGATCAATTGGAGCTATAATGACTATCCCAAATGTTAGTAAATTAAAAGATAAAATTGGTATTGATGTAACAACTATTAAATCGGGAAACATGAAAGATATCTGCAACGTTTTTAAAGATATGAATGAAGAAGAAAGAAAACTTGTTCAAGATCTCGTATCTGAATGTCATCAAAATTTTATTAATATTGTAAAAGAAGCTAGAAAAAATAAGATGTCTGATAATATTGATGAAGTATTAGATGGTAGAGTATTATCTAGCAGAACAGCTTTACAATATGGTTTAATTGATAAAATTGGAACATATGATGACGCTATTGAGCTATTATGTAAAAAATTATCAACAGATAGAAGTAAAATTAATATTAAATATGAAAAACAAAAAACTAATATTATTAGCAAATTGATTCAAACATCTGCTTCTGGTTTTATTGATTGTTTATTAAGTAATGATTTTGATAATATTAATTGTTTGCAAAAGTTTAAACTTTAATAAAAAGTTTATTAATAAAAAAATATAGTTTTAATCAAATAAAAGAAGTAATTAGTAAAAACTAGTTTCTTCTTTTATTTTTATTATACTAAAAAAATATAGATTAATATAAGGTGAAATAAAAAATATGTTAAATATAGAATTAAAAAGATTTAAAAAAAAAGTAGAAAAAGAAATTGATGAAGCTTTAGTAATTGAATGTAATATTAAAGTGGCAAATCCCAATAAACTAGTGGAAACTATTTTAAACTTGTGCAAAGAATATCATGAAAAAGAAAAAGAATTAGAAATAAAATAAAAGGACGTGTATGTTAATGTTATATTATCCACATCATGTTCATGTTGCTAATGGAAGCGTAGGAGATTCTATACTAAGAATAAAAGATTACGTTAAAAAAGGAAAAGAGTATGGACTCGATTCCTTAACAATTACAGATCATGGAAGTTTAAGTGCCATGTTTGATTTTATTTCTGAATGTAATCAGAACAATATTAAACCAATAATAGGTATGGAAGTTTATGAAACAGAAGATGCTTCAATTAAAGATAAAGAACATAATACTAGATATCATCTTGTTTTATTGGCAAAAACAGAAGAAGGAATATCTAATTTATTAATGATTCATAACATAGCATCTACAGAAGGATTTTATTATAAACCACGAGTAGATTATAATATTTTAAAAAAATACGGCAAAGGTATTATTGCTTTAAGTGCATGTGTTGCAGGTAGAATACCAAATGCGATCTTGCATAATGATTTTAAAAAAGCAATTCGAATGATACAACAATATAAAAAAATCTTTGATGATTTTTATTTAGAAATACAACCGGGAGAATTTGATGAACAAATTATAGTAAATGATGCATTAGTTAAATTATCTAAATTAACTAATACTGAGTTAATAGCGACTAATGATATTCACTATTTAAATAAAGAAGATTCAATAGCTCACAATGCTCATGTGTTACTAGGAAGAAAACAAGAAACATTATTTTTAGAGAATAAAATGATATATCCAGATGATTGTTATTGGTTTATGGATAGAAAAAGTATATTTGAATCATTTAAAAGAACAAAGTTTGTATCTGACGATATAATAAATGAAGCAATAGAAAATACTATTAAAGTATCAAAAAAATGTTCATATAAAGTAGATAATAATATATATATGCCAAAATATACTAAAGACAATCAAGACGAATTGTTGTATAATCTATGTTATAAAAGATTAAATAATATCATTCAAAATAAAACTAATCCTTTTATGTATGTAAAAAGATTAGAAAAAGAATTAAATGTTATTAACAATTTAGGTTTTAGTGGATACTTTTTAATAGTTAGAGATTATATAAATTGGGCAAAAAAAAATGATATAGCAGTAGGCCCTGGACGTGGTTCAGCAGCTGGAAGTTTAGTTAGTTATTTATTGGGAATATCTAAACCAGATCCAATAAAATATAATTTATTATTTGAACGTTTTTTAGATGCTAATAGAGCAGCTATTCCTGACATAGATGTAGATTTTTCTCCATCTAAAAGAGATAATATGTTTAAATATATAGTAAATAAATATGGATATGATCATTGTGCTTTAGTAGGTACATTTCAAATTAGAAAAGCCAGAAAATCAATTAAAGATGCTGGAAGATTATTAGGTATAGAACCTAAGATATGCAATGAAATTTCTCAAAACGTACCAACTGTATACTATGGTGATAATGATGAAAAAATGGTAGATTTAGATATAAAAACTAGTTTAAGAGTTAATAAAACTTTATCTGACTATGAAAAACAATATCCAGACTTATTTAAATTAGCTATAAGTATAGAAGATTTACCTTCTTCTGTTGGCGTTCATGCTGCTGGTGCAATTATTAGTCCGATTTCTTTAACAAATAAAATACCGCTAATAAAACCTAATAAAGAAGGTATTTTAGCTACGTCACTAAATCTAGATGGAGCAGAAAAAAGTTTTGTAAAATTTGATTTTTTAGGATTATCATATATAGAAATAATTCATAATACAGAAAAAGAAATAGGAACTTTTTTTGATTTTGAAAATGATAAATTATTAAACGATAAAAAAGTATGGAATATGATTAGTTCAAAACATACAACAGGTATCTTTCAAATATCTAGTAAAGTTTATAAGGACAGAATGTTTAGGTTAAAACCAAAAACAATACAAGAATTAGCCGCTTGTTTAGCATTAATTAGAGGACCTTGTATATCCACAAAACTAGATGAAAAATATATGCGTATATTAGAAGGAAAAGATAAAATAGAATATATTTGTGATGAATATAATAATCCAACAGAAGATACTTTAGGAATACCTGTATTTCAAGAACAAATTATGAATATTTTTGTTAATTTTGGTTTTGATTTAAGTACAGGTTATAAATTTATTAAAGCTGCTGCTAAGAAAAAAATAGATAAACTAAAAGAATATAAAGAAGAGTTTATACTAAAAGCTAAACAAAAAAATATAAGTACTGTTAAAGCAGAAAAGATATTTCATATATTAGAAAAGAGTGGAGAATATAGTTTTAATAGAGCACATGCTGTATCATATGCTTTTATATCTTATTGTTCTGCTTATTTAAAATGCCATTATCCATTATATTACATGAAAAATATCTTAAGTAATGCTTTTGTTAAAGTAAAAAATGATAAAAATAAAGAATTGTATAATGATATACTAGAAGAGTGTAGATTTTTAGGAATTAAATTTTTACCGCCAGATATTAATAAATCTGATTGGGAGTTTTCTGTAGAAGATAATAAAATCAGAATAGGATTATGCGCTATTAAGGGATTAGGCGAAAAAGCTTTTAATCATTTAAAAGAACTACGACCTTTTAAGAGTTTTGACGATTTATTAGAACGTACAGAAGCTAAATCTTTTAATAAAAATTGCATCAATGTATCTATTTTTTCTGGCATATTAGATTCTTTATTAAAAGATGATGAAACAAGATTAGATTTATTCTATAAAAAGAATAGCGATATAGGTTACGCTAAAATAGCTGGAAAAGAATTATCTATTAATTATCTCATGGATCCAAATAATTATGAAGCTATAGAAAAACTTTTATTAGGAGAAAACTTTATTTATAGTATATCTAATAATTTAGAAAGTATAAATTGGTTATCAATGAAAGAAAAACAAACATTTAAAATAGATAATGTATTTATCCAAAAAGTGACTAAACCTAAATTAGATAAAAATGGTACATTATTATTAACTACTGGTAATGGAACCATTTCATGTAAAATAATGAACAATACTTATAAAAGAAACTCTAAAATAATTAATGGTATTAGAAAAAATAAAATGTATAAAATAATAGCAATTAAAAATAATAATGATTGTTATCTACAAGAAATAGAAAAATGTGCATAATATTAATATAATAGGAGAAATTAATATGCTTTATTGTTATTATTATTTAAGAGATAGTATAAGTAGATTAGAATATTTAGAAAAAGTTTTTAAAAAACAAATAGAAAATCCTAAAAAAGATTTTAAATTTACATTGCATACGGCCAATATAAAAGAGACATATTGTGATATTTGTTATGCTTTACAAGAATATTGCGTTATGGATAGTTATTATTATAATAAAGCAATTCCTTTTTTATCATTATTGGAAATAGTAAAAAAGGAACTATTAAATGCAAAAGATGTAAAGGAGTTTTACAATGTTGTACAAACTTGTAATCAAATTACTAAAAGCATTATTCTTAAAGATTTTGAAGACGCTTATGAAGGAGATTATAGCGAAAATTATGCAGAAAGTAGAACAAAAGAATACGATTGTTTTAAAAAGGAAATATTTGAATCAATACGTAATGGAATAAGTAGTCAAAATAGAAGTATTAAAGTATTACATTTAAATGCTAAAATTGGATTAAGCAGTGATAATTTTAAACAATGTTTTTTTGAAGATTGTTATGAACTTTATGGTGTAGATATCAAAGAAAGTATTGATACAATATATAAATATAATTATAAAAGAATAATATATGGTCCTTTAACTGGTTCAATTATTAGTAATGGAACATTTGATTTTGTATTTTATTCTACTAATTTTTCTAAAGAAAAGAAAGATTATTATAACTTTAATGCAAAAAGAGAAGAAAAAGAGTATTTAACAAGAGCAATTCAATATTTAAGAAAAGATGGATATTTATTGTTAAATATTCCTAAATTTAAATTGTATAAAGATTTATGTTTATTATTAGTAAAAAACTTCTATGATATTAAAGTTATTAATCCAAATAATACTAATAGATTATATGATGTTTATATATTGGCTAAAAAAAGAGCTAATAAGGAAGAAGAAATTGATCAACAACTTTATAATAATCTTAGATATAATATAGATTCAATTACAGTAAATTTATCTTCTACAATGGATTTAAGTATAGTATTACCTAGAAACGAAATAGATTTAAAACAGTTTAGAGGTAGTATTATTGGAAAATCTGAATTGATGTCTTTGTATAAAAAATCAACTGCAACTAAAATGTTTTGGGAACAACAAAATGAAAACATGTCAAACAACAATAATAAAATTCCATTATTACCTTTTAATGCTGGACAATTAGGACTAGTTTTAACATCTGGTTTTTTAGATGGAGTCATAGTAGAAGATAACGAACATTGTCATGTAGTAAAAGGTAGAACTGTTAAAAAAACCGAGAATAATGACAACATTGAAGCTATTAATGAAACAATAGAAGTTACAGAAATTACATCAAATAGAGTAGAAATAAATGCTTTTTTACCAGATGGAACTTTTAAAAAATTAGCGTAAAGGAGTTGTATTTTATTGTATTTTGAAATAGATGATATAAAAGATATGCATGCAAATATAGTTTCTGCTTCATATAATTCAGGAGTATGTTATGCTTCTATTTTTGGATATATTCAACAAACAAAAAATATGTTGAAACTATTAAAGAAAAAAAGATGTACTTTTAATGTACACGGTAGATATTTTACTAGTTATCCAGATGATTATAATATTTATACTACTAAAGTTCCTGACAGTGACTTTAATCATACTATTATTTTTAAAAAAGATAAGGTGTATGTAGATAGTAGTGGTGTAGAAAACTATAGTGGTTATATATATAGAGAAATAAGTAAAGAGAATTTATCATTATATCCTGGATATGATAATGATGCTTATAGAGATATTGATAGTTTTGTTTTCCCAGAAGACTTATTAAATAGTATTTTTAATAAAATTTATAACAACTCTTCTTTACCTATATTAAAAGAATGGACAGAATATATTACTTATCAATTATTTAAAAAGCGTTATATTTCAACACTTAATTTTGAAATGGAACAAGAAAGTAATGATGATTATACTTTAATCGGATATGTAATAAATGTGCCTATTCCATCTTTAATAGAAATCATATCTTCTGGTTTAAAAAATCATGATATTTATATAGATAAAAATTTATCACTTACTCCTTCAGATTCAATGAAAGCTATTGAAGGTTTAGATGGATATTTGAATACGTTCTCTGATGTATTAGCAGAAAAAGTACAAAATAGTTTTATTCCTAGATTCATACCAAATCAAAATAATTATAGTCAAGAATTATTAGACTTTATAGATTATGTTTCTTATAAGAGAAAGATAAAATTATATCCTGCACAAAAAGATGTAATTCAAGCTGTTAGTAATTGTTTGGACGATAAAAATGCTGCTTTTATTATTGGAAGCTGTGGAACTGGTAAAACTGTTATGGGCACAGGAGTTGTAATGGTAAACAATAAAAATAAAAAGAAAATGACAAATATAATAATGTGTCCAGCTCATTTAGTAAACAAATGGAAAAAAGAAATAGAACTATCTGCTCCATTATCAGAAGCATATATTATTTCTAATCTTAAAGATTTATTAGCAATTGTTCCAAAGATTAAGCAGAAAAAATATAAAAAAAATATATGGTTAATATTAAGTAAGGAATCTGCCAAATTTGGATACGAAGAAAGACCTTCTGCTATATGGTCTTATGCAAAAAAAGGATATATATGTCCAGAATGTGGCAAACCATTATTTAATTATAAGTATGAAGGAAGAGGCAGAAATCGTGTAAGAAAAATAGAATTCTTTAACGAATCAAGTTTTTTAAAGCATACATTTGAGAATAATGTTTGTATGAATAAAATAAAAAAATTTAACAACATTAAAGGCGCCTATGAAGAAGTTGAATGTAATGCTAAATTATGGGAACCATGTATAAAAGATTCTTTATTTGATTGGGTTAAATTAGGTAAACAAGGCTGGATAGAAAAAAAGCTAATTAATCAATTAAAGAATAAATTAGATAATAAAAATATGCTTAGTAGAAATGAACGTGAATTATTAAAGGCTATTAATGATACATTAGATAATGAATATCCGATTCAAAAAGCACCTAAAAAATATCCTATTGCTAAATATATAAGAAAATATTTAAAAAATTATATTGATTATTTTATAGCAGATGAAATGCATCAGTTAAAGGGAGCTGATAGTGCACAAGGAGAAGCTTTCGGTGATTTAGCATTTGCAGCTAATAAAGTTATAGGATTAACAGGAACATTATTGAATGGATATGCTTCTGGTTTATTTTATATTTTATATAGAACTTTTCCAAAATTAATGAAGAAAGAAGATTTTCTATATACAGATGATGATAAATTTACTACTGAATATGGTGTTATTAGAAAAACTAGTAAATATAAATGGGAAAACGGTATACAAAAAGATAAATTTGGAGTAACAAAAGTAAAAGCATTACCAGGAGTATCTCCATTAGTATTTACTAAATTTTTGTTAGAAAATGCTGCATTCATTAGTCAAGAAGATATTTCTAGTGGATTACCAGCTTATACAGAAATTCCTGTTCCTATAGAAATGGATGACGATTTAAGAAGTGCTTATAATTCATTAGAAACAGAAGTTCAAGGCAATATAAAAGGCGGTTCTAATCTTAAAATAATGGGACAGTTAATACAAACATTATCTATATACCCAGATATGCCTTATAATGTATCAAATGTAATTCATCCAGATACAGGAGATGTAATTATTGAACCACCTTCATTAGATAGTTCGGTGTTAAGAAATAAAGAAGCACGTTTGTTAGAATTAGTTAAAAGAAAAAAAGAAGCCGGAGAAAAAGTATTAGTTTATTATCATTGGACTAATAAAACAGATTTAGATACAAAATTACCTGCTTTACTAGAATCAGAAGGTATCAAAACAGCTGTATTAAAATCATCTGTAAAAGCAGAAATTAGAGAAGAATGGATTAAAAAACAATTAAATGAAAACATTGATGTTTTAATATGTAATCCAACTCTAATAGAAACCGGATTAGATTTATTAGATTTTACTACTATTATTTATTATCAAATGGGATATAATTTATATACTATGCGTCAAGCATCTAGAAGAAGTTGGAGATTATCTCAAACTAAAGATGTAGAAGTTTATTTCTTATATTACAAAAAGACCATACAAGAACAAGCATTATCGTTAATGGCAACTAAACTACAAGCTTCTATGGCAATAGAAGGAAAATTTAGTGAAGAAGGATTAAATGCTTTGTCTAATAATGAAGATATCTTTAGTCAAATTGCGTCCAGTGTAGCGGAAGGAATAAAAGATACTGTAGATATAAATGTATTCAAAAAGATATCTGTAAATAGTACTATCGAGCCTAAAAAAGAATATCAAAAAAATACAAGTTATAATGATATGAATAAAATATCTTATTCATGTTTTATAGATCCTAAGAAAATCAATAAAAAGAAAATAATCAGCAAGATTGATGGTTTAGAATTAAAAATTCTAAATAATCCTATTTTATTATTTAAAGCAGGATAAAATGTCCTGCTTTAAATAAAGGAGATATATAGTATATGAATGTATTAGATTATTATAAACAAATTGTTTTATTAAAAAAAGAAATTTTGAATGCATTAGTTACATTTGAACGTTCAACGTCTATTAGTTCTCTTAATAAAAAATTGAGAACCTTTTTTGTTCATACAAATTATAATAATTTAAATATTATATCTGTTAGAGTTAGGATTAAAGATGTTAACTCATTAGAGATAATATTTAAAACAGATAGAAATCAAAATATTAATATATTATATAATAAAAAAGATTTATTAAGAGGATAATAAAAAATGAGTTATGTAGTAATGAGATTAAAAGATTCATATAGTTTAGATTCATATAATGAAATAAGACCATACTTAAAATTGGTGATAACTATAATGAAGCACTTAAAATCTTTAACGATTCAGTTACTATAGCGATAGATGATATAAAAAAAGATGAATGTAAGAAATTTAACAATATATCTATAAAATTAATGCAATGTAAATACGATAAAAATAATGGTATTACCTTATTAGATAATAAAGATTTTGTCTTATTAGAATATAAGTCTTATCCAGCGTATAATCGTATGATTAATGATTTATTCTATGGAAAGGATAATTTATCTTATAATTGGCAAGAAATACCAGAAAATGGGCTGTACTGGCCAACTAAAATATAATTTTTTAAGCTATTAATATCAAATATTAATAGCTATACATAGAGGTGCTAATATAAAATGTTACAACTTAAAAGAATAACTTGTCCTACGGACTTTATGAAATGTAAAGCTTCTGGAGAAATATTAATGTATGGAGATTTTTATTATCAAGATATGGATGATCCTTCTATTGTAATAGGTGCTAGATATTATAATAATATGAAAAAACAACGTAAAGAAAATCAATTTGATTACACTATACTTAATAACGCCAAAAGTCAAAAGGAATATCAAGATCAGTTACAAAAAGCTGAACAAGAATATTTACAATCTACAATGTTAGATATGCCAATACTAGGACAAGAAGCAGAAAACTATGAAAAGGAGTATAACAATAAATGACAGACATTCCTAAACAGATATGGGATTACCTTGCTAAGAAAAAAGGTCTAGGTAGTGTTACTACAGCAGCTTTTATGGGGAATATGGCTATTGAATCAAGATATGATCCTACAGCAGAAAATGAAATAGGAGCATATGGATTATGTCAATGGCTAGATAGACGTTCTAATTTAGAGCAATTTACTTCCCAAAAAGGTAAACCTATTTCAGATTTAGAAACTCAATTGGAATTTATACTGTATGAAATAAGTGGAAGTGAAAATGGTGCTTATAGTCAAATGCTACAATACACTACAGTAGAAGAACAAACTGTAGCTTGTTGTGATTATTACGAACGTCCAGGAAAAGGAGAGCATAAACATGATCAAAGAATAGCAGCAGCTTTGGAAGCTTTTCAAAAACAAGGTGAAGGAATTACTATAGATAATACATATGATGCTTCATCTAGTTTTTATGGCGGAAGTAAACCATTATCTTCAGATTCTGGTTTTAAATACATAGAACATGGAAAATCTGTTACAATTATTAAACTTCCAGAAAATAAAACATTTTGTGAACCTATATATCCAGACTTAATTACTGTATCAGATACAGTACCACAATGGATTATTGATGTAGCTGTTCAAAATCAAAATGCTAAAATAGAAGAAGCTAATAAAAAAACAGACACTAAATAAATAGTGTCTGTTAAAATAGTCTATGCAAATATTAATGCAAGTATAATAATTAAAATAATTAAACACCCACAACCTCCCATAGAAGCTGCTTCAAATGCACCTCCTATAAGCGATATTGCAAGCCATACTATTACTAATCCAAGAAGAAAATCCATAATCTTTTTTCCTTTATTCGTTATTTTTTATTTTATAGATTATTATTTTAAGAATAGTAACTATGACGTATTTGTGTTTATTTTATAAATATTTTTGTTATTAATTATTTGCATTTTAATACCTTCTTTCAAATATAAATACAATATTAGTATACTATTTCAAATAAAAAAAACAAGGAGGAATTATTTTTTGAGTACAGATAATACAAATTTAACAGACAAAGAAATAGAAGAATTAAAAAAAGAACATCCAGATTGGATAATTAATGGAAAATTATATTTAGATCCAGATGAAAGAGCAAAAGCTAAAGCAGAATACGATAAATTAGCAGAGGAAGCTAAGAAAAAGCAAGAAGAAGAGGATAAAAAAAGAAAAGAAGATTTACTACGATATGAAACAACTAGAGGCGTAGTAATTGGTAGTGATGCTTCTGTTGAGTTAAACAATGAAAATTTAAAAGAATTAGTTGGTGGTATAGATTTAAATGCTGCGTTAGGTAATGCAGAGGAAATAAAAAAAAGACAACATTTATTAGATCCTACAAATTACTATACAGAAATAAAAACACCAAATCCAGGTAAACCGCCAAATAATGAAGATCCTTTTCCTGTAGATTTAAAAATAGAAGAATTAGAAGTACATAAGCCAGATATAAAAATATATAAAATTACTACTCCTCAAGAAGGTAGGGAAGCTGCTAAAGCTGCTATGAAAGTATCAGATACAGCAGAAAAAAGAATTATAAAATTAGAAAATATGATGGCTACTTTAACAAGATATTTGTTCAGACTTGGTTCTCGTATGCAAATAAATTGTGTATACTACGGTGGACAAACAACTTTCAACAAATATGCCTGTATTCGTTGTCTTAATGATAATAGAATTCAAGATGGACAAAATGTCCAAATTGACCAATGTCTTAATTGTACTAGATACGAACCTGTTTTTGGACAATGTTACGAATTATTAAATGATTTAGGAGCAAATGTTGCTTCTATATTAGATGATAATCAAATGAGTTATACAAATATGGAAAGTTATATAGAACAAAATCGTTCAGAAAATTATCATACAGAAACAGAAAAAGCTAGTATAGATTTATCTACAGTTACAACTAAAACAGAAAAATCTTATAATGATAAAGATTTTAAAACAAGATGGGGAAATGGCATTCAAATGAAATGGGATTTAGTTCCAAAAGAACAACAAAAGCCTCATATAAATTGGAGACAATCTATTAACGATGATGGATCTCATCTTAAAAGACTAGCTTCTTTTCCTCAAAATGAAACTAATTTAGGTTCAAATATAGTCAATAATAGTGCTTTCCAAAATATATTTAAAAAGAATAGAGATGCAATGGAAGGAAATTCTAATTCTACATTAACAGATTGGATTAACGTAGGAAAAACAGCTGGAAATAATATTAGTGATGAATTGATAAATAAAATAAAAGGCGGTTGGGCACAAGAAATACGTTCTGCAATAAATGGTCAACAAGGTCTTGATGCTTTAGCTATAGCTTGTTGTGCATTTATATCTAAAAATGATATTAATTCTATTATTTCTAAATTAGTTGATATACAAGGTGTAACTGGTGTAACAAATCCAGCTTTAAATATAGCAGCTTATATGGCTGGTATTAATGCAATAATGGGATATGGAAATATTCCTCGAATAGATAAAGTGACTAAACCAAATGATGATAACCCTAGTCTTCCTCCAGAAACATATCATTTAAATTGGAACAATAGAGATACGTGGTATTGGACTGAATTTGCTGAACCTTTGTCTATTAATGCTACAGCAAATGGAAATACAAGTTCTAATGTGATGCCATTTTTCCCTCAAGTATGTTATTTATATTGTGCATTATTACCATATTGTAAAACGTCAGAGTATGATGGTGATTGGGCAGCTTTTCCATTTACAGATGAAGAAATATCTCAAGGTTTATACTTTACTTCAAAATTTGGTTATCGAGGAGAAAGAATGCATCATGGCATAGATTTAGAATGTGCACATGGAACTCCTATACATGCTATTCAAGATGGTATAGTCATAGATCCTAGTGGCTGGGGATCAGTAGATTGTAATGCTGTTATTATAGATCATGGTAATGATATATATAGTAAATATTTACATTGTGCATCACACGCTGTAAATGTAGGAGCTACTGTAGCTAAAGGCGATATTGTTGCTTATGTTGGCGGATGGGGCAATGGACATGATGGAACATATACTCCACATTTACATTTAGAAATAGGACCAGAATCATTAGCTGGAAGTAGTCAAAATCCAATTGATTATTATCCATTCCTTTCTGGATATGAACCAGAAAGAGGTAACCATTATTATGATTTAAAAAACAAACAAATGTATTAATAAAAAATAAAAAGGAACTATAAAAATTTTTATAGTTCCTTTTTAAGCGTTATCGACTATTTCTTTTGCCCATTGTTCATATTTTTTTATAACATGTATATATAAATCATGCTCTATTGATTTCATATTAATTACAATCTTTAATATTTCAGCTTTATGCATTGTAGTCGATTTATGTGTTCTAATATAACATGTTTTTCTTAATTTTAAATTAGGATATTGTTTAGGATCTATCTTTATATCGTAATCAACATCTATATTAGAGCTAATTGAAATTGAAGAAATAGGTAGTATTGTATAATCATTATTTCTTGGTCCTGCAATTATTAATGCTGGACGATATTTAAAATTATTTTTCTTTTTTAATGCATCATAATATTTAGTTTGTGTTATACATATATTACCTATCATAAAAACAACTCCTCTGGAGAATCTGCAAATTCATCATAATACATGTCATAAACATGATCATATGGTCTAACTTTTTCCGCATCTTTTTTAATGTCTTCTAATTTCATTGTCCTATTTCCATTTTCTCCAGACTTTAAGCCTATTCTAGAATTTTTCCATGAGATTTCTTGATGAGATATTTTGCTTAATTTCCAAGAAGCATATTTTCCATAAGTATAAATAACATTTCTTATTATATACATGGCATCAGGAGAAATTTCTTTTGTTGTAGCATTGATACCAGTATCGCTCATAAAAACACTTCTTACTTTTTGTGATACTGGACCATATTTCCAACCTTTTAAAGCACTTTTAAATAATGGTTCTCCAGTAATAGCAAAACATTCTCTTTGTGCAAAATATAATAATTTTTGTAGTTTCATTTCATCAATTTTTGTTTCTGTTATTTTTAAATATTCATCAAATATGAATTGAGCTACGTCTAATATTCTTTCCATAATAATAACCCCTTTCTTTTTATTTATATTATATCATTTTACTATTATATTGAAAATAAAGAGAGAATACAAATATATTCTCTCTTTATCATTAAACGACTCAACGTGGTCCGCATTATTAAAATGCGTGTTGAGTTCTGTTACAATATATTTTTTATTCTTCTGTAACTGTTTTTTCTACTATTTTATTTAATGCAGTTTCAAACAACCATATACATGCATTAAATACCAATGGTAGAAAAATAGCATCTCTAAATTTGTTCCAACCAGTTTCTTCTTTAGAAGAAGATTTTAATTCTGCTTTATATTTTTCTACAAAATCTTTTACTTGTGGAAGCATAGTATCTTTTAACCAAACTAAAAGAGCTGCTTTAGCTGTTTCTGTAACATATTCTTTTATATCCATATCATTCATTATGTCTGTAAAATTCATTATTATTATCTCCTTTTAATTATAACATTTCACATTGATAATCTGTGATACCTCTAGCAATAGCTCGTGCAAATTCATCTGTAGCGTTTTCTAACAAATAAGCATCTTCACTATTATCTATAAAAGCTGTTTCTATTAATACAGCTGGCATAGATGTATGCTTTAATACAATTAATCCAGGATATTCTTTAACTCCTCTATCTATTGTATTTAAAGAGCTAACTATTTGACTTTGAATGCAGTTAGCTAATAGTTCAGAATCTCCGCCAAAACTATATATTTCTTGTTCTGTTCCTCTAGCACGTCCTGAACCAGATGCATTACAATGAATACTAACAAATATATCTGCGTTCCAATCATTTGCTTCTTGAACCACAGCAATTTTTCTGTCAGCATATCCACTATCATAATATAAGTTGTCTGATTGACGCATTTTAGTTTCTATGCCAACAGCATTTAAATATTTTTCAACTAGCTTACCTATTTTAGAAGCAACATTTGCTTCTTTTAATCCATTAATAGGATTTACAGCACCTGGATCATAATCTAAATCGTGTCCAGGATTTAGATATACCTTCATATAAATAACACCTCGTTTTTATAATTTTCAAATATATATTACTGTTAAAATAGTGTTATTTATTTTTTATAAAGAAAGGAAAATAAAAAATGGCTAAATATTTTAAAAAAATATATCTTAATTCTTTTATTATTAATAACATTGAGTCTATTTGTTCATCATTATCGGAAGATATTCTATATGAAGCTGTAGAATTTGATAATGGTTATGAAGCAGATTTGCATTTTGATTTTATTCAACTAGATAAGAAATCTATAATACAATTTTATTTTAAACTTTATGATGAAACTAATTGTTTTATTGATGATGGAAATGCTATTTATCATTCGCCCTTAGGTAAGTATTATCTGGAAGATGATGATGATAATACTTATGTAATAGAAGTCATGGAAAAATCTATAACTAATATTAATAAAGTAAATATAATATTATCTAAAAATAAAATAGAAATTTTTAATAAACATAAAATCATTAAAGATTCACTAACGTTTGAAAATACTTACTTAGAATATAAGAATAATAACCATATTACAATAGCTGAATTCTCTGATGGACATAAAATATCTTGTAATGTATTAACAAATATTAACAATATTGGACATAAGTTTTTTCCATCTTCTGGGAACGATAAAGAATTATATCAAAAATGGTATATTATTGATTCTGAGATACAAGAACACGATATACATGTTATTGATATTAAAAAAGAATAATTTTTTTGGCACTCCTTTTTTTCTTTTTTTTCGGAGTGCCAATTTTATTTTAAGCAGCAATTCTCTTAGCTTTATTTATGATTAAGATAGTTTCTCCATCTTTTTTACCATTTTGTTTTTGTCCTTCTACATATATCTTTTTAGTTAAATTAGTATCAAAACAAGAAACATATCTACTATATTTATTAGAATATACAGTAGCATTTATTTTACAATTATTAATTTCTAATTCAATAAACGCCATTAGTCTACCTTTTTTATCAACTATTTCTTTAGTACTTAATAACGTAGCTTCATTACTTACTTTTTCTTCTAAACAAATATTATCCCACCAAGATTTATATGTTATAGAGTATCCTAATGTATCGTGTTCAAATTGCATACAGACAAATTCATTATAAGAATTTGGATCATATCTTTCATCTTTTTCTTTTCTTAAATCATAAAACTTATTAATTAAGTTATATCTATTAGAATCTTCAAAATCAAAGGCTCCTGATTTTATTAAATTTATAGCCACTCTTTTATTGAAAGATTTTTTTGGTATTTTATTTAAAGCATCTTCTAAATTCTTATAAGGTCTGTTTTGTATTATATCAATTAAAGAAGATTCTCCTACGCCTTTAACTGAACTTATTCCATATAAGATATTATTTTGGTTAGGAGTAAAAGATTTTTGAGATAAATTTATGTCAGGAGTAGAAATTTTTATATTCATACTTTGTTCGCATATAGACATATATTTTTTCCTTTTATCTTCATTAGACATAGATAATACAGCAGACATAAATTGTACTGGATAATATTTTTTTAACCATGCAGTCATAATTGAAATATAACTATATGTTGCTGCATGTGATTTATTAAAACAATAATTAGCAAAACCCATTATATAATCAAAGTATTGTTTCATTTCTTCTACTGAATATCCATTAGCTAAAGCGCCTTTTATTTCATCTCCATATGTTCCTTTAGGATCATACCATGGAGCATTATCATTACTTTCCCAGCCTTCAGGCCCTTCACAATTTTTTTTACCGTAAATATGACATCTAATAAGCATTGGAAATAGCTTTATTTTTTTCTTCGTTGATACCGTCGGTTTCCCGATATTTCTTAGCGGACTAGACTATCTCTTCATCTCCTTATCTAGGAGAGCTTAGCGTTTAGTCGTTACACCCGATTTAACTTGGCACGGTATTCTCTGCTATCCTTTCGATAAAGGACCGTAGACTCTCTTACGAAGCGGCTTCGCCTATGGACGCTCTTTTTGAGCGGATTATGATTGTCACATAATCAGTCTTATTCAACTTCTACCGTTAGCCCGCTTTTAGTGCGGACACCCTATATTTGTAGGTTTACTAAGATTCAGATCAGTATGTTGCCATACTTCTGGCCTAAGTCTTTTAAATATTTTTTCTTGTTTTCTTTTTAGATATAAATCTATACTATCTTTATACATAACATCGCTAATCTTCATCGTATCTATTTTTTCTCCCCATTGACAATAATAGATATGATTTAATTTATTATATGTTACTTTTGTATTTTTTACATTATATAATTCAACAAAATAATCGTGGATTTGATTAACTATAGTTTTGGAACCGCAAAAACCAATATAACCTTCTTTTTTAGCAATTCCATCTCCATCAAAATATCCACGGATAAAATGTGGTATCAAATCACATGAAAGATTTGGAATAAATATACTATCTTTTGCACTTTTGTTTTGAATAATACCATATTGTTCTAAATCATTTGCTACTTGTATAGAGTTTATAGTTAATTTATATCTACTACTATTATCTCTTATATCATGATATATATGTGCATCGAAATTTCCATACTCATTTAATTTATCTAATATATATCTATCTTCTTCTAAAAGTTCAATAGAAATTATAGCTGTTTTATTTTTCTTTTGTTTAACAACTGAACCATCAGCAGCTAATAATCCAAGAAAATATGCTTTATCTTTAGTATTGATATTTTTAAAATATCTATTTTGCGAATTTTTTCCGCAAGCATGTCCTTTCATTTTTGCACCATATTTTATCATATATTCTCTTAATGTGACATCACTTACTCCATATATCATAGCAAGTTTATATATTGGTACTCTTTCTTTTTCATACATTTCTATACAAAATGGAATGTCTACTATTTTCTCATAATATTTTCTTATATGCCAATCCTTTTTATTGGAAGTATAATGAAATTTTTTTGCTGAAAGTGCTTCATCGATTTTTTCTTCATTTAATCCATGAGATAAAAATATATGTTTAATTTTTATTACATCTAATTTCATAATGTTCACTCCTTTATAGGATTTATTACTCGAAAAGATGTTTTATAATAACAAGAAAAAATATTAAGACCTTTAAGCTATTATCTTTCTGGTAATGCTATCGGCTTGTCCATCATTAAAGCCAGATACTTGTTTAGATATTGCCATTAATTGTTCTTGATATAAGATAGTACCATATGTTTCTTTTAAAATATTATCTATCCCTTTTAACGGAAATTTAATATTTTCTATACCATTTTTTACATTAGCATACTCTTTATCCATACCAACACTAATAGGGCCTGGTCTTGCTATTGCGTTAATAGCTACAATATCGTTAAATTCAGTAGGCTTTATTTCATCTATAATCTTTTTCATGAGATTAGACTCTATTTGAAACATAGCGTCTGTATTCTTGTCAGATATATATTCATATAGTTGTGAATCTGTTATATCAACACAATCATATAAATTTTCTATAGATAGTTCTTCGTTAATGAGTTTTAATGTATCTTGAATAATACTAATAGTTTTAAGCCCAAGAATATCATATTTTATAAAATTATATTCTTCTAATTGAGGTCCTGTATATAATGTTATAGTTACTCCAGTATTTTTATCTAATCTTGTAGGGACATAATCATTTACATCACAAGGAGTTACTAATATTCCTGAAGCATGAACTCCAAAATTTCTAGGAATTCCTTCAAAAGCTCTTGCTAGTCTAAACAATTCTTTATTTTGTTTTTCTAATTTATTAAATTCTATCCATTGTTTTTGTTCATTATCGTTACCATCTTTTAAACTATCGTAATCTTTAAATGTTGGAGTAGTTTTATCTATATTTATTTCATCAATTTTTTTACATATTTGATTATTAACTAAATCAAATGGCATATCTAATACTCTTCCAACATCTTTTAAACCGCTTTTAACTCCCATAGTAGTATATGTCCCTATATGAGCAACTTTTTCTTTTCCATAATATTCTTCAAGATGAACTATAACATTATCTCTATTATTATAATCAAAATCTATATCTATATCTGGCGGAGCTGTTCTGTCTTTAGTTAAGAATCTAGAAAATAATAAATTATATTTAATAGGATCTATGTTATTTGTTATCCCTATAGAAAACAATACTAAGCTTCCAGCTGCTGAACCACGTCCAGGACCTATTGGACAATCATGTGTTTTAGCCCAGTTAGTATATTCATATACAGCTATTATATATGGAGCAAATCCTTTATTAATTATAATATCTAATTCAAAAGCTAATCTTTTTTCATATATTCTGGTATCAAGCTCTTTATTATTACTTAAATATTTATATAATCCATTCCATGCTAATAATCTTAAATATTGTTCAGGAGTTAAATTATGAGGTACTTTTACATCAGAAAATAATGGTTTGTCACTACCTAGTTTTATATTATTATCTATTCTATTAGCAATTACATTAGTATTATTTAATGCTTCCATATAAAAATCTATATAACTATTATTATATTGATTATTATATTCTTCATTAATAGTTTTTAATTGATTATTAAAACTAGATATCATTTCTTCTTTTGATTTTATCCAAAAATCATTAGAATATTTCATTCTATTAGTATCATTTTTTTTCTTATTTGTGCCTATGCATAACAAAGTATCATGATCTTCATAGTCTGAATAATTTGTCCAGTGAACGTCATTAGTAGCTACAGGATTAATATTATGTTTTTTACATAATTCCATATATTTTAAATTCACTAATCTTTGTTCTGGTATATTAAGAGGCTGTATTTCTAAATAAAATCTATCTTTAAATATATCTTTCCATTCTAGTATCAGTTGTTCTGCTTCTTCTATTCTATTGTTTATTAATAGTTGTGCCATTGGAGAGCCAATACAAGCACTTTGGCATATAATGCCTTCACTATATTTTCTTAATAAAGTATTATCACATAGAAATCGCCCATTAAAAGTACATAGTCTAGATGCTTCAGACTGTAGTTTAACTAAATTATGCCATCCAATTTGATTTATAGCTAACAAAATAATATGATATTGTTTTGTATCATACATATAATCTTTAATAGTTTCTAGATAATCTTTTTTCTTGTGTTTAGTTTCTAAATAATTATCTGGTAAGACACCTGCTTCAATGGCTCTATTTAAAGCATCAGCTTGTCTTTCTTCTAATGTTTTAGAACATTCTTTTATGTCCCATGTATAATAACCTTCTAATCCTAATATTGGTTTTATATTGTTATTAATACATTCTGCTTGAAATTCTGGTATACCTGCCAAGCTATTATGATCAGTAATAGCGCATGCAGACATTCCTAGCTCTTTTATTCTTGATACAGCTTTTTTAATAGGATTATATCCATCTAAAAAACTATATGATGTATGAAAATGCAAATGAACAAAATCCATAAAATTTACTAACCTCTTTCGTTTTTACTATTTATCTAGCCAATCAAAAATTTTATTCTTAATTTTTAATTTTAAACTTAAAAAGATACTTCTTTTAAAACTAGAACCGGCACAATATTGTCCACAATCTAACATATTATTGCTACATATATCACAAAGTAGATTTATATTGTATTTTTCTTTCAAATACTCGTTCGCTTCTTTTTTATCGTATACATCTTTATGCTTTTCATTATAATACTTAACTATATTCATATTTTTACTCCTTTGTTTCATTTATTAATCTACTTTTATGTTGAGTATTGGGATCTCTTGTTTTATTACTTATAATAATTTTATAATCTTTTATTTTATATAAAGGAACAAATAAGCTTGTTCCTTTTGTAGCATTTTTTTGATATAATCATTTTTTATATTAGTTACGAATTCTGACATTATTTTCTCCTTTTTTTATATCTATGATAATAAAAGTAGCTTTATTAGCATTATTACCAAATCCATAATCTAATCTACCTATTACGTCTACTTGTTTAGGAGAACCAATATTTGCATACATTTCTCCAATGCCCCATCCCCAATAATCTCTAACTACATTATTTCTGTCCTTAAATGTAAAACAAATATTGTTACTATTATTAGATGATGTTTTTGTTTTTATTACGTCTAACATTCGTAAACAAAAAATAGGAGATTTAAAATTATTTTTATCATATGGTATACTATTTATTTCATATAAGTTATTATTATTAATATCTATTAAATTTATATAAGAATCTATATCTATACTATCTTCTATTTCTACAATAGAATCATCAATAGTTAAGTTTAAAGATGATTTTAAATTATTAATTTGATTTTCTTTAAAAGATAATCCAGCTGCTTCAGCATGTCCGCCACAATCTATAATGTTGTTGCTTTCTTTTTCTTTTAATAATAGTTCATACATATTCAAACCAGATACACTTCTTACTGATCCTTTATATATACCATCTTTATCTTTTGTTACTACTATTGCAGGTTTATTATATTTTTCTGTTAACTTACCTGCTATAATACCTGCTATTCCTGAATTATATTTAGAAGAATCAAATATACATACTTTATCATTATTATAATTAACAGAATCTGCTTCTTTTATAGCTTTTTTGACTAAGCTTTTTCTCTGTTCATCTAATTCAATAATATATAAACAAATATCATCAATAGTAACATCGTCATATTTATCTTTTATCATATCATCAAAAAAGAAAAGAGCTTCTGCTATATCTAATCTATCCATACGACTACAACTATTAATTTTAGGTGCAATATTCCAAGCTAAATCTTTACTAGTTATTGTTTTTAAACCTAATTTATTTGCTAAAAATTTTAAATTACTGCTATAATTTTTATCGTTCAGTATTCTTAAACCTTTATTTATTATTGCCATATTTTCTTTAGTAATTGGCATTACATCAGCTACTGTTGCTAATGCTATATACGGAAGATAATGTTCTATTAAATTAAGTTTATTTAATTTTTCTGCTATTAAATAACATATTTTCCAAGCAATAGCAGCTCCACATAAATGTTTTCCATTACTATTTTTATCAATAAAAGCATCACAAATAATAGTTTCTGGCAATATATTAGATGATTCATGATGATCTGTAATAATTACATTGATATTATTTTGTTTTAATAATTTTACTTCTTCTACTTTAGTAATCCCATTATCAACTGTAATAACAGTAACATTATTTTGTTTATTTTTATAATGATCTATTAACTTTTGACAAAAATCAATAGATAATCCATATCCTTCTGATCTATTAGGATAATATATTTCTATTTTATTATTACATATACTTCTTAAAAAGTCAGTCATTACATATCCAGAAGTTAAACCGTCAACATCATAATCAGCAAAAATATATATATCATTATTAGAATTGATATTATTTATTATTTCTTGAGCTACGTTATCAGCTCCATATATTAAATTAGGATCTTCAAATGATTTATCTGGACAATTAAGAATATCGTTAGCATCTTCTAAATTAATATTTCTATTGATTAATACTTTAGATAATAATGTTCCAACATTTAATTTTTTACTGTAAGTACAAGCTAATAAAGGATTTGTTTTTAAAATATTCCAATTCATAGTTAACTCCTTTTAATTATTTGAATATTCTGATTACTTATATTATATTACTTATTAATCAAATAGTCAAATAAAAAAGTTCCTAAAAAGGAACTTTAATTAAAAATGTATTTCTTCGTCTAGTGGCGTTTCCATTTTAGAAAAATCAATTACTAAACTTTGTGTGTCTTCACAATATCCACATACTAAATTAACTACATTTATATCTTTATTTTTTCGATCATGCCATGTATCCCAGAATTTTTTATTTAAACCTTTTTTAAATGGCCCTGTATATGTTCTATATTGAAAATATTTATATTCTCTTAATATTTGTTTAAAAGAAGAACATTTACTTAACGAAGCTAAAATACACCATCTACATATAGATTTATAAAGTTGATAATCTGGTAATATTTTTACGTCTTCACCTTTAACAAAACTAAAAATATTATATAGTTTACCATCAAAATCTGTTTGATGTTTTCCAATTATTTTTTCTGCATCAGCATAAGTATCAAAAAAATGATTCATCAATTCGGTTGGCCTTAGGTTTGTAGCTTCTTCAATAATATTGACAACATTATCTGCAATTTTTCTTTCTGTAGATTCTAGAGCTTCTAAAGTCATTACATAGCTGATACAACTATATGGATAATCATCTATAAGCTCATTAAAAATTAATAAAATATTGTCGTCTACATCTATTTCATTTTTTAATTTTTTTAAAAAGAGTTTATGAATACTTGTGCTAACAAAACAGTCTTCTACTGGACCAAACTCTTCTCCTATTTGTGTTCCTACACATACTCCATATCGATTATAGCAATCATATGAAGTTAAATCTTCTCCACTAAAGTCTTCAGGATAATCATAACAAGCGTCTTCATGACCACAATCTTTTGTAGGATCTATAAATTCATCTCCATCTCCATAAAAAATATCATGATATGCTTCACTAATATCAGACATATTTTTCTCTCCTTTTTTCTTTTTCTTTTATTATACTCTTTTTAATACAAAAAAAGAAATGGGGTTTTTCTTTTTTTCCCATTTCTTTTTTTGTATATATGTATTTTTTATTAATGACAAAAAAGTGCTTTTTTACCACTTTTTCTGCTACGTTTAATATCTTTTATATTAATATTAAGTTCTTTAGCTAATTTATACGTAGCTTGTCTTCTTTTTTGATTACATGTATTAATATGTATACAATATAGTTCAGAAATTTGTCTATCTGAATAATCTTCTAAGTAATATTTTATAAGTATTTTTCTTTCTAAAGGAGATAAACGTTGAAATTGAGATGAACAGGTAATTCCATTAATCCATGTCGTATCTGGCATTCCCATACTATTTTCATACATTTTATCTTCTAAACATTCTTCTATTGGCTCTTCTACTGTTTGCATGTAATCTTCATATCTAATGTTTTTATATTGAACATTAGCAGGATTTTTAATATATTTTTTTATATGTCTACTAACTTCATAACAGAAACAATTGTATAAGTAAGCACAAAAATTTCTTCCCATTGGCATATATCTTTTTGCTAATACTAATAACAACATTTGTAAGTCAATCAATATTTCTTCAGTTGATAATTGGCCATATGTTTCAGTAATAAAGTTAATCTTTTTATATATTTCATGTCTAGTTTTAGAGCTTTGACGATCTAATTTTAATGCTCTTTTTAAACTTTTATCACCAATAAAATTTAATGCAAAACGTTTAATATCTTTATCGTTAAAATCTAATTGATTATCTTTTATTAGCTTAATATATTTTCTAAATAACGGATTAAACTTTATTGTTAATAATGTTGCTGCACTTTTTGATTCTTCTATTTCTTTTCGTGTAGCATCACTAAAAAACTGTTTTTTATATGTAAGAACAAGATTTTCTATTTCTATATATTCATGTATTTTTTCCGGAAAACCCTGTTCTGTTTCTTGTTCTTTTTCTACTGCCAAAGAATATTTATCCTGCCCTTCTTAATAAATTCTTTTTGGCGTCTCTTTTTTCTTTTTGTATTATGTCTAAATCTATCCATCTTTTATGCTTATCTGACCATTGTACGCATAAAAAGTTATACATAGGATATACATATCCAAACATTTTTTCTTTTATTTTAAAAATATCTGTTTTTAATCCTTTTACATCTACTACTGTTAAGTTATCATTAATATCAGTAACTGTAAAATCAGCAATATATTCTATAGCCTGAATTTTTTTACCAACGTTATTTACATATCCTTTTTGTAATAGATATTTAACTTGTCGTTGAAATGATTTTATATATCCTTGTTTTAATAAATATTGTAAATAGATATAATATCTAGCTTCCATAAGAGAGTCAAATTCTATTCCATCTACCATAGCTTTACAAGAACCATATTTAGTTCTTGTAATAGCTGTAGGTAAAGTAAAATTACTAATAATATTATTTTTAATAGCTTCAGAAAATATCATGTGATAATTTAAAAGAGTTTTTGATCCATATTCTATATTGTCTACAATATATGTTTTTTTTGTTCTTTTAGTCATGAATAAAACCTCTTTCTTTCTAATATCAATTATGTATTTTTGCTAATATATCTCTTTCTTCTATTAATAAATAAGATTCATCATTATCAGTAATATTTGTACCAGCAAATTTAGAAAATATAACTAAATCATCTTTTTTTACCATTAAAGAAGCTCTAGTACCGTTTTCGAGCATATGACCTTCTCCAACTGCGATAACTTTTCCTATTTGCTGATTTTGATCTTTGTTAGAAGGTAAATAAATACCTGCTTTAGTAGTAGTTTCCATTTTTTTTGGTTTAATTAAAACTCTACTTCCGATAGGTTCAATCATTATTTTTTTCCTCCTTTTTTGGAGCCTTTTTTCTTGCCGCCACCACATTTAGCCATCTTTACATCACCTTCTTTCGGAGTAACGTTATTAACCTTTTCATTTTTATTATTACTTAATACTTTTGGTTTATTACCAACATATTCTTTTATTTCTAACATTTAATATACTACCTTTCTTTTTTGTTAGTATTATCATTAATACCAAGCTCGACAAAAATTAACAAATTCACAACTAGGGCACAAAACACTTTCTCTTGGATAATATATATTGTTTTTTATACTAAATACAACATTTTTAATTGTCTTTTCCAATCTATTAAAATCAATATCATTTCTATCAGTAAAATAATCTTTATTGGTTTTTATATGATGAACTCTAATTTTTAATTTTTGATTTGTTATTTTCCAATAAGCAAAACAATCTAATGTGTACTTAATTTTAATATCCAACAATGTCTGTTTAGGATTTTTATTATTAAAATCAGTTACTAATAAATATGGAATATTATTTGAGTTAATTGCTATAGTAGATATTTCTCCTTTAAAGTTAATCAAATAATTATTATCTTTAATAGAATACTCATATGGACTATTAATATCTGCTATTATTAATCTTTCATTACTTGCCCATCTAAATAATTTAATTAATAGACTAACTCCTTCTAAACATTGTTGAGAAGAAAGATTATAGTTTAAACATAAATTATCCCATTTGTTTTTAATAGTATCTAATGATAACACCTTTCCATTAATTAAGTTTAAATAGAAATTATTACTTACTCTATTTAATAAGTTGTTTAAAGCAATATTATTTTTATGTATTAACATTTTTTTATTGTTAACAGAATCATAAATTATTGGACATTTTAAAAAATCTAACAACTGTACTTCATTTAAATTAACTATATCCACTTTTATTCTGGTATTTTTTTATTGTTATGTAATTCTTCTATATACCAACAACTCCAAGCAAATAATTCTGTAGGAGTTCCTGGTACTGGTTTGCATTGAGGTACAGGTGTATCTTCGCCCAATTGACATTCTATAGTTTGAAAGATTGATCCTATATAGTTATCTGGTATATTATATTTACGTGCTATAGGAACCAATTTTTCTCTGGCCATAAATAAACTTGTAACAGTTCCATCAAAAAATAAATTATGTAATAATCCTGCTACTCGTAACACTTCAACAAAACTTTGTTCAACTGTTTTATTTATTTGTTTCTTTTTAATTAGCATTTTTTCTAATAAATCAATTACTAAATTAGATTGTAAAAGTTTATTAGTATCTCCAAATTTCAATAGTGATTCTTTAACAAATTCTCTTAAACTATCAATTTTTATATTTTCTATATGTTTACCTGCATCACCGTTAAGTATTGCTTGTAACTCATCTGTTGTCATTTATCAAATCTCCTATATTTATTGTCGTTTTAGTAAGCATTTTAGCTATTAAGTCATCTTTATGTTTTTTTGTATTACAAACATTATTCTTTAAATTATTACCACATAATTTTATACATTTATAATAAGATGGATCATAAGATCTACACCCATAACATATAGGGCACATGTGATAATCAGCACATTGTATTTGATATCCAATTACATCTTGAGGTTTTTTAGATTTTATTTTAATCACCTTTTCAATTTTATAATACTGTTACAATCATCTTTATTAATAAAATTAAACTAAAAATGATTGTAACAGTATCAACATTAATTATTTTCTATAAAAGTAAAATTATCGTCATATTGATGATTAATAATTTTTGTTATTTTACCTATTACATCTTCAGACAAAGCTCCGCATTCTAAAAAAGAAATTAACATTTTAGGAGCTTGTTTAGCAATCCAATCCACAATAAAATCATTATCTATTTCATTAAAATTAGATATACCACTTTCTTTACTGTATGCATGAACAATTTCATGTCTTAATACTTTTTGTTTTTGAATACATATATCTTTTTCTTCTGATTTATCTATTGCATCATTTTCATAATTATTTATTGCTATTTGTTTAGTGTTTACATAACAAAGTCCAGCTGTTTCATCATTAAGCCTTGGTAATTTTTCTTCATTAGTAATAACAATATTATAATCAGTTCCTAAAACATTAACTTGCTTTGCACAATTAAACAAATCTTAAAACCAACTTTCTTATTATATTTATTTAGAAGAAAATCTTAAATTGTTAAATCTTTTCATTTCTTCTTCTGTACACTCAATCACTTTAGAATAATTAGAAATAAGATGATAATAAGTTATCCCTTTAAAACTAGATTTTTTATTCTTAGCCCATTGTAATTCTATTATAGGTAAAAACTCATCACAATTTGGTTGTGTATAATATATAGAAGCATTTTGACCATTTCTACTAACATCATTATGTAATAAAAATACTACAGAAGCGTCATATATATATCTTCCAGATTCTTTTACATCAGAAATGTCAGCTCTTCTTTTATCTATTTTTCTTAAATGGATTGTTCCAAATATTGGTGCTTTTATTTCAGTTTTAGCCCATCTTTTTATTTCTTGAGCTATATATTCATTTTTTTCTTTATCAGTTTTAAATTTTTGACTAGGAAAATTTAAATCAAATAAAGAATCTATACCTATTATTAGATTAGTTTTTGGATCATATCCTTTTAAATATTCTTTAAGTTTTTTACAATAATCTAATATTTTTTCTCCACAATCTAGTTTTTCAGAGTCTTCTAATTTAAATCTTGTATTTAACTCTTTTAAGGTTTTTAATCCATGTTCTCTTTTATCAAGCATTTCCTGATAAATACTACTTCCTTCTTCGCATAGATCAATTTTTTCTTTATATCTAGAAGGCTTAGATGCAATAGAAATAGGTATTAACTCTAACATAGATATTAATCTAGGTATCATTTCTTGTTTAGTATCATCTAATGCAAAATATACTCCAAATAAATTATTATCTGGATTAGTACAATAATCCCATAATAAATTACTCATAAAAGCACTTTTTCCCATATTAGATTCTGCTGCAAAAAGATATAATCCATCTTCTAATCCTTCCATTTTTTCATCAAAAATAGGAAAATTAGGACAGCTATAACCTTTTCCTTTATTCCAACTATATTTATCAAAACTATCATAATCATTTAATGATGATTTGTAATAATCTTCTACAGTTACAATATAAGGATTTTCTTTTTCTATTTCATCTATTTTATAATTATTATTAAGCATATTTAATCTCCTTAACAACAAAATTTACAAGTATTTACACACATATCTAAATCTTTTATAGCACTACAGCCATAATGCTTATTATTTAGATACATTTGTTTTGCACTAACAAATGTGCTTAATAATTCTCTATCTGGGATAGGAGGATTATTATTTTGATTCCATTTAGTTAACATATCAATAATACTACTTTCATCTCTTCCAGTTTGTATTAAACCTGAAGCTAATACTATAGCCGTATTATTTCTTTTGCCTTCTCCAATACTTGTATTTAATATATTAGTTATACATGGTAAAAGTTCTTTATCGTTTATAACATTATTTGTTTTATTAACATGATAATTGATATGCTTAATAGGAGAAAATAAATATTCAAATGCTTTTTTAGCTTTTTGTATTGTTTTTATTTCTTTATTAATTTCTACTATTATTTCTTTGTTATGATCTTTTGCTAATTCTAATATAGAAATAAAATCATTATCCATTAAGAAATCAAGATTTATTTTAATTTTCCTTAATCCACTTTTACTATTAATAGAATTAGGTAAACGAAATAATCTTTTTCTATCATAAATCTTATTATCTAATCTGGTAAGATTATACTCTTTTGCAATCAACTTAACAAGCTTTTTATATTTTATATTTAAATCAATATCATTTGTTATACCAAATACTTCTGGTGGAATTAAAACATGAAAACCTTTATTACCAGAAAAATATATCTCCATATAATCTAATGGAATGCCAAACTCTCTATTTAATAAAGATATTAATTGATATACTTCTCTTCTTACATCTTTATAATTTGCTTCTATGCTAACATCATCAAAGTCAAAATATAAAGGTCCTAATAAACCACAATTTTCAATATCATCATTTTCGTATGAATATATAGAGCAATATATATCAGTATTATTATATTCATTAATTAGGTTAATTATAGATGGTACATCATTATTATATATATACATATTTCTTCTAAAAAATCCATTTTTAGCTCCACCAAATTCAACTATTCGAGCCATTTATTACTCCTCCAGATTATTTTATCTGCACCGATCAATTTAGCTTCTTTCTTCCATTTTCTAAGAAGATTAATAGCTTCAATACTACACTCATCAATACTTATTAAATTACTTATATTAGTTCTATTTTTAAAACTAATATCAATCATTAAAAGAATTAAATCTAATACTAGTATATCTTTTATAGGTTTATATTTGTTTATAAGAAAATTTAATATACTAATATCTTTATTATGATTAAACAATTCTTTTATACTATTTTTATTATAATAATATTGTAATAAATCTTCTATTTTATATACTATTTTAATCTCTTTATAGAATGGATATGATTGTATTTTACCAGTTTTTATATCTAGTACGGGAGGTTTAGAGATTATTTGTAATTCTTTATGAAAATAAAATTTATTTTGTTCTATTAAAGAATTGTCCCATAGATTTGATATTAAGGTATCTGGCCGTAAACATTCTTTGTCTTTTGCTTTTAATAAAGCTAGTATAATTTTTTCTTCTGTTATATTACAATCTAATAGATAATTAATAGTATCTTGTGTAATATTTATTTTTTTTTCATCATCAGGAAGATGTCCTAATCCATTAGTATAGAAAAAGCTCAAATAATCTATCATATGCATCGCCCCTTCTTATATAAGATCACCCTAATATAATTATTATAATATTCTAAATAAATAATGTCAATTAACAAATAATAATTATCTTTTAGATATTTCCTTAAAGGTAATGCTATATATACTTTTGTCTATAGGAAGTGATACCCAAAATTCTTTAACATTTCTATTTAATAAGTTCTGGGTTAATCCTTTAGAAGTACTGATTTCATAAGATAATACTCCTGATGTATAATTCATATATAATTTAATATTCTCATCTGTACATGTACTTTCATATCTGCCATTTTGTGAATGAACAATAATATCTTCAGATATCCAGTCTATATATTTGTCTTTAGTAACTTTAAAGATTATATTTGAATTAGGATTATAATTTCCATTTAAAAAATAAATATGTTTAAAACCAAATGGATATAAGCTAGAAGCATTTATATAATTTATATGTATATTAAATTTTATTTTCCATAAATCTATTGTATCTTCTAACAAAAATCTACTGCTTCCAACTGATTGTATTGTATTAGCTATAACAATACTTGGAGATTCAGAATTAGTATAATGATCTTGTATTGTGTATATTTCTATAGAGTTTATATCAAAACTGCCAGAAATATATGGCAATATTTCTATTGTATTAAATTTAGTACTACCTAATAAATCATTAGGATTAATCTCTATTTCTATACTTATATCTGGAGATTCATACTCATTGAATACAATACGTTTATCAGCTATAGAGTCATGTTTTAACATATTAGTATATTCTAATTTTGTAATATTATTTATTGTTACATTCATATTATTTTTAAAAATTTTTCCAGTTATACTATTTAAATTAAAAATATCTATAGGAGTTTTTAAAAAAGAAGGATGTATTGCATTTCCATAAACATCATATGTTCCATATAAATCTATTCTCTTTAATACAATAGTATTATTGTCATTCGACATTTTATTAAACGATTCTTCGATAGAATAAAGTTCGGTATTGTTATATTCTTGTATATTTTTAATTACAGTTAATCTATTTTCTATTTCCTTTTGTATTGTATCTATATTATTTTTAATTTCAGATACACTACTTTGAGTATTTTCTAATATATCCATTAAATCTTTAGATGTGGCTTTTTTTATCATTAATCATACAACCTTTCTTTTATGGATAACAATCTATCTAATTCATTATCTTCTTTTGTTAATTCATTAAAAATATCATTTAATTCTTTTTGTTTTAATAACAATTGAGATAAAGAAGTATCGTTAAATTCTTTTTGTAATCTTTTTATTTCATTATTTAATTGAAAAATATTTAATATAAACTTATCGTATTCATATGGGCCACGATAACGAATATTATATAATATCATACTCATATATTTTCAAACCTCGCCTAATACGTTTAATTCTTTTAATGCTATAGTATTTATTGTTAATAGATTATCATCTAACAAGTCGCTAATAATTACTTTAACGTTATTATAATCTGTAGTTTTTGTATTTAAATATTCTAGTATATAAAAACTATTTATATCATCTGCATTTGGATAGTATAATTTATTATCTGTTATAATACCATTTTCTTTAGTTGCGTATATAACTCCATCTGTGAAAAAGTTAAAAGAAAAAGAACCATAATACTCTATTACTATTTTTTGTTCTTTTTCAGGATTGTCTATACAATTATTATTAAAATTAGTACTAATTGGTTTAGTAGAAAAATCAAATTCTATATAAGAACTGTTTAAGACATAAAATACTATTTTTCCAGCTCCTGTTAATGTAAGACCTATATCTATTGTTTTTTTATAAAAAGTTTTATTATTACCCAATATAGAAGATATACAATTTTTACCGCCATAAATTACATACTTATTATTTTTATCTGGGACAAAATTTTCTAATGACATTTCATATAAAGATACTTTATTACAATTTTCTGGTAATGTATAAAAATATGTATTTTTATCAATATCTCCAGGAACTATAAAAAAGTCTTTATTATAATCATATGGCGAACAATTATATTTATCATCAAAATTAAACACTACTTGTTCGCTAGATACATTTTCTGCCTTAAATATACATGCTACTTTTGATGCATTATGTAAAGTTATTTTTCCTAAGTCTATAATAGCTATTCCGTTATTATAAGTTATATTGAAACCATTAGATTGAAAAAATACTGTATTGCCTAAGCTAGTAGAATCTAATTCCTCTTTTGTTTTATATTCGTACATTCTAGCTAAATCTTCTAATTCAAGTAAATGAGTTTCTGCATATGATTTAATATTTTCATATTCATTAACAGACATCTTGTATGTTAATGAATATAGAATCAATAAATCATTATATATTCTTAATAAATCTTCATTAAATTTATCTACATCAAAAACATCTGTTTCAGAGACACTAATATATTGAAAAATAGCTAATTTAGTATCTATATCATCTATTTTATTTTGAATTAGAATATTATTAGGAAATATTCCGCTGCTACTTAATTCTTCTATTATTTTTTGTTTATAATAATTAATTTTGTTAATTTGATCTAAATAATAACTCATTTTTTATATGCCTTTCCATAACAAATTTTTAAATTTGAAATATATGGTGTACTTGTTCCATCTGAAGTGTTTATAGTTATTGTTAATTTAGCTGTTTTTATGCTTTCTTTTATATATTCTACATATAAATCTGAAGACGTTATATCTGAAAATCTAATAACCTTTGTTCCTTCTCTATTAGAATTAATAGGAACAATATTATAATCTATTCCATTAACAGATAATGTATATTTTATGTATTCTTCGTTATCTGGAAAAAATGATGGTATATATTCAGAAGCAAATATTGCTATACTTTCTACTGGATCTCCAACCAACTCTTGTGTTTGCATAGTAGCTGTTGTATATTTACCAGATAAAATATTTAATGAATTAATTTTTATAACGTGTCTTTTTACTTCTGGTAAACTAATAATTTTATCTATTGGTTTTTCAGCAATTGTTGTATCTAATGTAGTAAAAGCTATATTATCATCGTTAGTGTTATTAGATTTAAATGTTATTTTTAGATATTGAGTCGTAGGGAAACATATTATTCCTGTTCCATAAACATAATTACTATCATTATAAATTTCGGTTAAATCATTTATTTTAATTTCATTATTCCAACACGATATATAAGTATGACCATTGTCATTAGAATATAAAATATCTTTTATAGCAATAGAATCTATGTCTGTTTTTACTTTCATAGAGCCTATCTTTTTATTAGAATATAAACTTATTGTGCATAGAGCCTCTTCAGAATCAAAATTTACATCTTTAGGATATTCTTTTAAGTTACTATTATCTGTAGTTAATCTAGAATATTCATAAGCTGTAGATATATGTTCATCTATCATATATTCTCTATTAGATGTATCTATTAATTCTTGTAAGAAAATATTATCTTTATATACATATTTATTACCTTCAAATCCATTACCTTGAACATCTATTATTTTTATAGCATCGTTTACTGTATCAATTGAATTATTATAGGCGTAAAATGTATAGTTATCGTAGTAGGAAAAATTTCCTGAAAAATATTTATAATTCAATGTTTTAACAGAAACAAATTCATTATAATTTCCACAAATTATATTTAAATCTTTTATTCTATTTTCTTCTATTAATAGTTCTTCTTGGACAGCTTCTAATCTAGTATTAATATTATCCATTAATGTTTCATATTTATCGGCTATAGCTACAAATTCTTTATCTAATGCAAGTAAATCTACAGTTATATCAGATAGTGAATTATTAATAGAAGAAATATCTGGTTCAGATTCAGCATATATTTCTAAATTTTTAAATATAGGTACGTCTATATTGTTTGAAATAATTTCGTTAGCTTTATCTATTTTGTTGTCTGTTAATAATTGATCTATATAAGCATCTTTAATAGTTTTTATTCCTATATATTCCAAATTTTGCTCCCTCCATATTTAAGAATAGTCATTGCTATAATATTAGCAGGAATATCATTATCGTTATAAATTCTTTGTATTAGTTTTACTTTAATATTATCTTGAGTTGGATTATAAATTTGATGTTGAATTGCTGGTGTATATTCTATTGTGTACACATTAGAATTAAAATCTAAGCTATTTATATCATCTAAAGATAAAGATGTTGCTTCGTTATTTTTATAAATAATAATTTCTTTTGTTTTATCAATAGTGAATCTAGTATCTAGATTATAAAATAGTTTTTCTTTTACACGTTCTGTTTCTATAGGTAAAATAGGATATTCTTTAATACCGTCTATTATGTAAAATTCAATATTAGAAATATCTTGATTAGATATAACTGATAATTTAATATAACTACAACTATCTATTTTTATGTTCTTTGAAATAAAACCACATGTTTTATCGTTTAATATATATTTAGGATTAATATTGTCTATACCAAAATAATACTCTACTTTTGTAACTATATTTGTATTATCTTTATCAATATCGTTATATCCACTAAAAGAATCTATTATAGTCCTTTTTTGTATTTTTTCTAATTCATTATCTTGATAAAAGCCATCAGCAAATAATACATTTTTAGTTAAATTTTCTTGAGGAGTAAATTTAAATCCTCTTTCTCCATAAGATTGAAGTAACCCATCTGAATTAACCTGTATTATAGTATCATTATCTATCTCTCCACTACCATTATTATATTTGTATGTAATAGACATATTTTATTATTCTCCTTTAAGATATATTATTAAGTTGATTTTTATTAGTAATTTCTTTGTTTATACTTATTTTTTCTTCATATTCTTTATTATATTTATTAAGTTCATTAATAGATTTTACTTGTTCTTCATTAGAAATAATATTCTTTAATAAAATATCATTTGTTTTTCTTGAATAAGATGAATTTAATAATTCATTATATGAATCATTATTAGTATTTAATTCAGATGTATTAGTATATTTATATTTATTACAATTAATCTTTAATTCAATTCCTTTTATTTCTTTTACGTTGAAATATGTATTTGTTTCTACTTCTATCTTACTAGAATCTGTTAATATTAATAGACATTGTTTTATATCACAATTAACTAAAGAAATATCAATAAAATTACAAAAATAATTTTTATTAAACAATATATTATATGTTTCTGTTATACCATTATATTGAGGTTCATTTAATAAATAATAAGATCTAGATGCATTATTATCTATTAGATTTGATCGACTATTGTTATAATAGCAGCTTGAATCATTATAAAAGGTTACTGTAGATAATGGAATGTTTTCTATAGTAACTGATGATTGTTTTAATATAGTGTCTTCAACTATCATATTTTTTATAATAGAACCATCTCTATCTTTTATTACGTCCTCAGATGATTCAAATGGAACATTGTATGAAATATATTCAACATCTGAAAATTGGTCTCTTAAATTTTCGATAATTTTTAGTTTTTCTTTGAATTGTTTTTCCTTTAATCTTATTTGTTCTATTATGTAATTTTTACAATACTTATTCAAGTCTTCGGTTATTCTTATTTTCTCGTATAAATTATTTAATTTATCTTCTATTGCTTTCATAGATTCATTAAAGGAATTTGAATCCATCTTTTCTGTTAATGTGTTTGGATACTTATTGTTGCTATCTTTTAAATATGTAATAGCTTCGTCAAAATTATTAGCTGTATTTATCATAATAAAATTTATCTCCTCTAAAAAAATAACCGTCTATATAGACGGTTAAATTATTATGGTAATCTATCTAAACTAACAACTAGATTATGTATACGTCCAGTTATACGTTCAGATACTGCATTTGCACTACTTTCCCAATAAATTTGTAATTCAAAATTATTAAATGTATTTTTATCTCTTGACTCATTAGCGTTGTCTAGATCAACTTCATATATTAACCTATCAGATATGCTATCTTCTTTTTTATATTTATCTGGCATTATTGTAATAAGATCCATATTGTATCTTTGTTTATCTGTATATGTATATGTACATTCTTCAGGATCCCATGTTTTTAAGTTAGCTTTTAGTGTAATTGTATAGTTTATTGGGTATATTATAGAATTTGGTTCAGCATAAACACCTTTATCTATAGTTACTCTTTCATCATCTACATTTAAAACTTTTCGTATTTCTGTACCAATAGCTATATTTTTATCTCTACAATGATCGAAACCTCTAGTATCATCGTTACTTTCGCCTTCTACAACTATTACTCCATTGTCTTCTATACAATTATCATTTTCTTTGCTATAAGTAGTACCATTACTACCAACAGTAAAAATACCTTCTCTTTGAATTCTAAGGGTTAATCTTGCTTTTGTTATTTCTATTGGCTCATGTGTTTCAAAACAAGCAGTATAAATACCATTAGAATATGGTACATATGATTGATCAATTGCTTCTCTTAATGTTATTCCATAATATAAATCACTAGCATTTATTACATCATTGGTAGTTAATGCAAGTTCATTAGATGTATCTTCTTTTTCTGTGTATTCATACGTTATATTATTAAGCTGTAAGTCTCCAAAAGTTCCATCAACTTGTTTATGCTGTAAAAAAACTAATTCATAATAATTTTGTTCATCAGCGTTTAAAGCTTTAACTATGAAACAGTATCTAATTTTATGATCTGTAGTATCTACATCTTTTAATAAAGGAAAATTATTTCCATCATAAAAATTAAAACTTGCAATATGTTCTCCTAATCTAGCATCTACAACTAATGGTTGAGATTTTGAAATTAAGATATCGTCTTCTTCTGCTTTAATAGGATTCTTCCAATTTTGAATATTTCTTTCATCGATTACATAACACATAAGTGCTCCAGGATCACCAAATTTTTTAACTTGAATATCTATTTTTGATAAAAAGTTTTTTTGTTTTGGTGCTGGAACTCTAAAAGTATATCCAAATCCTGTATTATTAGATATAATTTTTTTTCTAGAACGATAAGTGTCATCGTCAAGACAACTATAAATTTCTTTATTACCTGGATGTTCTGAAATAATTTCACCAAAAGAATATGTACCATTTATAAGATTACCTTTAGACTTATATATTTCACATTTATCTTTATATATATTAAAACCAGAGGCAGGAGTAAAATGTAATGTTCTAAAGTCAGGTTCTTTACGATCTATAGTAACTACTGTAGTACTATCATCATCTAAATTTTTTAACAAAATCTTGTCTTCTACATCAAATTTATCATATAAATCGTCTTTAACTATTATACTGTACTGATCAGATGAGTTTTCTATAGATTTAGCTACTGCACCATACATATGTTCTGGACAAGATATTTTAAAAGAATCATAATATCCAGCATAAGTATTATATTTAGTAACTATGCCAGATTTTGCTAATTCATCTCTTAATTGATACAATTCGTCTCTTAATTCTTTTATTTCATTATTATACGTAGACTTAATTCTACTATTATCTTTAATAATTCCATTACCTTCTGTTGCTGTTAAAAAATATGTATCTGGATGATCATTTAAATTTAAAGCATTACGAACTGTTGTTCTATCATCTTTATCAACAGCAACAGCAATTTGTTCTGCATCTACTCCTGCAACTTGTTCTACATCTGTAGCTTTATCGTTTTTTGTTACAAAATCTTTAGCTATATTTAGATACTCTGCTATACTATCCATATCTAATAGAGAAGTACCTACTTTTGTTAAATCGCTCATTTGTTAATTCCTTTCTTTTATCTCCAATCAAATAAAATATTACGTGTTTTCTTTTCATACGGTTTTCCATGTTTATTTTCGTATTCTAATTTTTTATCAGGATTACCTTCAAAATATGTATATAAAGGATCATTTATAATTCTATCTATAACATCAATGTTAGTTATTTCTGTTTTGCTATTAGTAGGATCTTCTATATCACGTCTTACGCCTAAACTTATAACACCACGATTTTTATCTACTTCATAACCAAAACTTCTTCTTAATCCAACAAATAATCCATCAATAAATATCATAATTTCATCATTAGGCTCTAATATTTCTATTGGTAATTCATATTTTGAAATAGAAATATCAGAAATAGTATCTGCGTCTAATTTAATAAAGTTTTCTCTTCTATCAACATCTTGTTTTACTTCTATTAATATCTTATCTGCCATACTATGTTTAACTTGGACAACTTGTCCATGTTCATTTAAAACAGATTCTATTGGATAATTGTTAGGATTTCCTATTAACATATTATTTTTATCATTTACTAAGAAAGTATAGTTATCTAATATAGTAAATGCATCTTGTGGTTGTCTTATTCCATTAATATAAAATAAAACTCTTCCAGGATATAATGGTTTTGTAGTTTTATATACGTTTATTGTGTTTGGAACTATATTCTTTTCGGATAAAATTTCTCTTGTTGCTACAGTTGTAACTCCTTTTTCTGGACGTTCAATTACATAAGTAACTACTCCAGTAACAGGTTTTGGTAACTCAAATCCAGTTCCATCTAAAAATTCTATTACATCATACTGACGAATACCATTAACCCAAACAGAAAGTGATCCAATATTTGGTATATAAGAATCTTTTATGTTAAATACTTTTTGATTTTCTACATATGGAGTATCATCTATATTAGAAATAGATGGTAAGTTTCTAATTACTAAAGTTTCTCCTATAGCATTTGCGTAGTTAAAGGCAAATGTACGTATATCATCATCTTTAGATATAGGAACATTAAACTTAACAGATCTAACAGTATTTTCATAACTATAAGAAAAAGTTTGTACTTCTTTTATTTCTTTAGTATTTAATGGTAACCATGCATCTGTTGGATCATCATAATAACAATATTCTATTCTATTGCCATTTATATCTAAGAAACATTTTATTTCATTTTGTAAAGCTTGTGGTTTTATTTGTTCTTTAGAATATATTGTATCTATTATTGTCGCATTATTAATTAAATGACCATTAATATAAACTAAGGATTCGCTTAAATGACCTACAGGAAGTGCTGGAGTTAATTTAGATTCATCATAGAAATAATTATATTTATCTCTTAATAAAATATAGTCTTGTCCAATTGATAATCCATCTACATTAATAAAACCTTCTGCATAATTTATATTTAAATCTTCTTTTTTTATTAAAAGACCATCTATGTATAATATTAATCCATCTCCTTCATCTACTTTTGTATTATCAAAAGTAATAATAGGAGCTCCATATGCATCTGTTTTATTTACATATCCAGTATCTAAATTCATGTCATAATTATTTATAGGATCAAATAGCTCTACTATGGCCCATGTCATGTTTATTAGGCCATTTTTAACATAAATATAGTTGCCATCTATTTCTACATCATTAAGTTGAGGATGTATTGCTTCTCCATTTAAATATATTAAAGGTTTTTTGTAAGGAGTTAAAACCTTTATAATTGCTCTATTTTGTATATCAACTTTTCTTACAAATCCGTACTCTCGTTTGATAGCATGAATCATAGAAACATCGTCTATATTATCAGTATTTTCATTTATAGTTATAGTTTTTGATATATTATCTTCTGTAAAACTTGTTTCTTCTAAATTAAATCCATCTGTAAATACAGTAATTGGGCCAGCATAATCTTGGATATAATATGAACTAGTTTCATCATTATTAGATACTTTATTCAATGTACCTGTGGATTTAAACCAACTGAACTCATATGATATAGCTAATACATAATCATAATTTTGAGATTGTTGATAGCTTAATATTATACCATCACTCATTTTTATGTATCCGCCATCATCTTTTTCATATTCTGGAAGTAATAAATCTCCATAAATACTATCGCCATGAAAACCATAAAATTCTGTTTGATATGCTGTAGTATAAATTTTAGAACTTTCTTTATCTATTTTAAATAAACGTTTTTTTATCTTAGTTAATTTCCCTGGATTAATATGTATTAATGAAGGTTTTTTTATGTTTAACGTCTGACTAAGATATGATATACATATTTTTGTTATTTCTTTATATGAAAAATCTAATGATTCATTTAAGAATATTCTATCTACATCTATATTTGGTACTAATATTTTTGTATCTCCATATAAATATAATCTACGAGGATCTATCTCTTCCATAGTTGGCATTACATCTGGAGTCCAACCAGTTTCCATATACTTACTATTATTATCGTAATCTATTTTTCCTTGTAAATATTGGTCTAATAATGTATCTGCTTTAGCTGCTGTTAATTTGCTATAATTTGGAACTCCTGGATAATAACCATCTTTACTCCAACAAGATACATCTACTCCTCTATATCTTAAGTATAAATTGTTATCTTCTGAATTAAAATTAAAACTCCAATTTCCAATAGAAACATCATTTACTATTTCATTATCATTATCAACTTCTGTTGATAAATTATTAGCTATTATATATGCTTCTATTAAATTTTTATCAACTACCCACTCTGCCACTAATATGTCATTAAATGTTATAATTAAGTTATCTAAACTATCGCTAAAAATTTTCCATTCATTTAATGTGATACAATCTCCAAGTGGTTTAATAATTACAAGTTGTTCATCGTCTATTTGCGATGATAATTTTTTATTGAATTGATTTATGATTCTATTTTCGTATTTAATAATTAAGTTATCTAAACTATCGCTAAATATTTTCCATTTATTTATTCGTAAAATAGTGCGTCCTACTTCATCAAGATATTCTTCATCTATATCTTCAGACATATCATCATTAGATATAATATCTTCTCTAGTTAACAATGGACTCACTAATAAAAAATTTTCAAATATAGATAAATTAAATTGAGAACCATCTTGTTCTAACGCTTTAACTGGTTTCCATTCGGATCCGTTAAAGTACATTAATACATCATTATATAACCATAATTGTCCTAATACAGGATTACTTGGCGGTAAAATATTTGTAATTTGATCTACTATTTGAAATTTTTTCTGGAAAATAATGTTCCATGTATTTGTAGCTTTATTATAGCTTTTTAATTCATTTTTACTTCTATCTAACCATAAGGAACCGTCTAATTTAGCTTCAGGAACAGAATGTTTATCTTCTGGAACGTCCAATAAATGTTTAGTTGATTCATACATTTTATGTAGTTCTTCATTAAAAATCTGTTCACTTTGCCTTCCGACATTAAATTTTCTGTCGTAAGGAAGCATATGCCACACCTCCATTTTTATTATCTATATTTTTATTACCAATAAAAACTTCTTTATATTATTTATAAAAAAAATAAAACCGCTAAAAAGCGGTTAATTCTTTCTGTATACTATATGGTGCCATTTGTTGCCATGTTTTTATGCTGTTGCCTACTTGTTGCCATACTATATAAACAATACGATAAAATATAAATATAATAAACGCTTATATCAATTAATAAGTTTATCTATCATTATTTTACGCATATAATATTATGAAGTATGAACCCTACGAAAATTAGATCTTTTCGTCAACAAAAAAAATTAACTCAAGAGCAATTAGCGTTAG
>ERZ772900.10-NODE-10-length-158831-cov-25.041014_pt1 | contig 158831 bp, 111 predicted proteins | sample MGYA00512124_ERZ772900 | MGnify/ENA primary metagenome ERZ772900 (study PRJEB29015, sample SAMEA2737716) | human gut metagenome | biome: human gut; feature: human-associated habitat; material: faeces | place: China | collected 2012 ... | reverse complement strand
TTTGTAGAGTTTGCCGTTCGTGATTATAACAAGCCGATGGGGGTTGCTACTTACCATGCATCTAAAGACATGCCGGAACGGCTTCGTAACGCTTTGCCGGACATTGAGGATTTGAGAAAGCTATTGTAAAGCAAAAGCCTTATTTCTTTTTCGGACAGGTAATCGCCTTTTATTACCTTTACATAAGAAACCCGCCACCAAGATAATTTCTTCGTTTTTTGTTACGATTTTGTCACCTGCCGTTAGTAATAGACTGATTTCTTCTTTGATAATCAGCTTGATATCCTGATCCATATATTATATGGCAGAATCTGTAATTAAGGTCAGGATACCCGTAATTTATCTACAAAGAACCCAAGCAAATATACCTAAATTTGCAACATCATAAAATATTAAAACGTATATTTGAACCAAATAACATAAATCGTATGAAAAGACTCGGATTATTTATGACGGTAATCATGATACTGTGTATTACCGTAAACGCACAGAAACAGAGCAACAGAACATTAGTAGCTTACTTCTCGGCAACAGGTACAACAGAGAAAGCCGCCAAACAGATAGCGGAGGTGACAGGCGGAGCCCTCTACGAAATACAACCTGCAAAGAAATATACCTCCGCCGACCTGGACTGGCACGACAAATCCTCGCGCAGCAGTGTGGAAATGGCAGATGCCTCGTCACGTCCCGCATTGCGTTCCCAGCCCCAAAACTTGGCAGCCTATGATACCATCTATATCGGTTTCCCCATTTGGTGGAACCTGGCTCCAAGAATCATCAACAGTTTTATAGAAAAAGGTGATTTCACAGGCAAGATCCTCATTCCATTCGCTACCTCGGGTGGAAGCCGCATTTCTAACGCCGAACAAGAATTAAAGAAAGCCTACCCCAGCCTGAACTGGCAGAAAGGCAGGCTGATGAACGGTGCTACCAAAGAAGAGATTAAACAATGGACTAAAAAATAAATAGTATGAGAAAGAATTTAGGAGCAAAACCTTTTACCTATCCGCAACCGGTATTTATCATCGCCGCATACGATGAAAACGGTCTTCCCAATGCCATGAATGCGGCTTGGGGCGGTATCAGTGAAATGAATGAAATCAGTATTTGTATCAGCGAAGGTCACAAGACAACGGCCAACATCCTGAAACGCAAAGCATTCACAGTGAGCATGGCAGAAGCCGGGCAAATCATCGCTTGCGATTATGTAGGCATTGTTTCGGGCAACAAGGTTCCGGACAAATTCGCCCGTGCGGGATTCCATGCCACCCGGTCGGAATTTGTGGATGCCCCGCTGATTGATGAATTATCCGTAGCTGTGGAATGCAAGCTGAAGGATTACAATCCCGAAACCTGTATCCTGCGCGGCGAAATAGTCAATGTAAGTGTAGATGAACGTGTACTGGATCAGAATGGAAAAGTGGATGCCTCCAAAGTTATTCCCGTCATCTTCGACCCGTTCAATAATGATTATCTGAAAGTAGGAGAAAAAGTGGGTAATGCTTTCTCGGATGGCAAGGCCTTAAAATAACGGAATCCGATATGATACAAACAGCGGAGGCAGCTTCTTCCATACAGAACAAACTCCGGCAAGCCGATTCCTAAGCTCTCACATCCTTGTGACTAAGCCTTTTTGAACGAATGATTTCTATCTCCCAAGCTTGCGGAGTTAAATCCATAGCCTTTGGAGTTAACTCCAAAGGCTATGGAGATAGAAATCATAGGTTTAAAAAGGGTTAAGTGCAGGAATAAAAAGGCTTAACCATCCCCATAGTGCCCCCCAATGATTCCGCCAACATTTTTTCTTCAAACTTATCTATCAGCAAATCGCTATAATTCTTAGTTCCTTTTTTAATTCTCACCGGCAATATCCTCTGCTTTGCCGACTTCCCGACTACGGCACATTCTGAATGATGCCTTATTCATTATTAAGCCTGATAAAAAAAGATTTCCATAATTTATAGAAAGAAAAGACTTGTTTCTCCCGCTCAAATAAGTAACTTTGTACGGTTAAGTTTGGCTCCTCATGCCAGCCACCACTTTCAGTCCGTCTATGTAAAAGCCTGAAAGCAAGATGAAGGAACTACTGTCAGGACAGCGCATTGTCATTCAGAGGATTATATTGGCTGAAAGCACTGAAGGAAACTTTTAAATCAGATTCCGGAAAGGAATAATTATATAATAAAAAATGAAAAAGGCCCAATTAATCGTAGCCGGCATTGGTCCCGGCTCACCCGAAGATATAACCCCCGCTGTAATACAAGCAGTCAAGAACAGCGATGTAGTAATCGGCTATAAATACTATTTCCAGTTTATCGAACCCTATCTGGAACCGGGCACCGAATGTATAGACACCGGAATGAAACGTGAAAAAGCACGTGCCGAACAGGCTTTCGAGCTGGCGGAACAAGGAAAGACTGTATGCGTTATCAGCTCGGGAGATGCCGGAATTTATGGCATGGCTCCGCTGGTTTACGAAATGAAATGCGAGCGTGGCAGCCGGGTGGAAATAGAAGTATTGCCGGGTATCAGTGCTTTTCAGAAAGCGGCTTCCCTGTTGGGAGCACCCATCGGTCACGATTTCTGTGTAATTTCCCTCTCCGACCTCATGACACCATGGGACCGGATTGAAAAACGCATCCATGCAGCCGCAACGGCAGATTTTGTAACGGCGGTCTATAATCCCAAAAGCGAAGGGCGGTATTGGCAACTCTACAGATTAAAAGAAATTTTTCTGAAAGAGCGTGCCCCCGAAACCCCGGTAGGCTTTGTGCGTCAGGCCGGACGTAAGGAAGAAACCGTGACAATCACCACTTTGCAAGAATTCGATCCCGAACAGGTGGATATGTTTACAGTGGTATTGATTGGCAACTCCCAGTCTTATTATCGGGAAGGGAAATTAATCACTCCGCGTGGTTATTACCGGGAAAAGACCACCGATGCGACAGGAATCGGTCAGGAGATTATGATAAACAGTTTCCGTACTATTGAGAAAGAATTGAAAAATAAAAATATTCCTTCGGATCACAAATGGGCATTACTGCATGCCATCCATACCACAGCCGATTTCGAGATGGAAAACATATTGCATATAGATCCTCTTGCCGTAGAATGTCTGTATAAAATATTGAATGAAGGAAAAGTACGTACAATTATTACGGATGTGACGATGGCTGCCGCGGGCATCCGTAAAGGTGCTTTGGAACGGATGGGCATCGGGGTGAAATGCTATCTGGGTGACGAACGCGCGGCAGCATTGGCAAAAGAAAAAGGAATCACCCGTACACAGGCCGGTATACGTATGGCAGCAGAGGAACATCCGGAAGCTTTATATGTATTCGGTAATGCCCCTACAGCATTGATGGAACTGTGTGACCTGATACGGAAAGAAAAAGCGCATCCATGCGGCATCATCGCTGCTCCGGTGGGCTTTGTGCACGTTTGCGAAAGCAAACACATGGTGAAACCTTTCAGCCATATCCCCAAACTGATAGTAGAAGGACGCAAAGGGGGAAGCAATCTGGCAGCGACTCTGGTAAATGCCATCCTTACTTTTGATGATGCGGAACAACTGAAACCGGGAAGAGATGTATAAGTCCATGCAAACATTCTATATAATAGGTATAAGCGATAACCGGAATCAATTTCTTTCTCCTGAAATCCGGAACTTGGTTTCTCAAGGGAAAGTCTTCTCGGGAGGAAAACGTCATCATGAATTGGTACACGCTTATTTGCCGGAAGATGCCGTATGGATAGACATCACCGTCCCGCTGGATGCGGTATTCTGCCGTTACGAGGAACATCCCGAAATAATCGTTTTCGCTTCGGGCGACCCGTTGTTTTTCGGCTTCGCCAATACCGTCATGAGAAAACTCCCGTCGGCAAAGATTATCTTATTCCCCACCTTCAACTCGCTGCAAATGCTGGCACACCGTATATTGCTCCCCTATCAGGAGATGCAGACCTTGTCGCTGACCGGACGTCCTTGGGATGCATTCGACTCTGCTTTAATCAGAGGAGATAAACTGATAGGCGTGTTGACCGACCGGGAAAAGACACCTGCCACCATTGCCGCCCGGATGCTGGAGTATGGATATGACAACTACCGCATGACCGTGGGGGAAGCATTAGGCAATGGCGAGGAAGAATCTGTACGTACATTCTCTTTAGAGGAAGCCTCCCAATCTGCTTTCCGCTTTCCCAATTGCCTGATACTGCAAAGAAACAAAGTGCATCCCCGTCCGTTCGGAATTCCCGAAAGTGAATTTCATCTGTTGAACGGACGCAACAGAATGATTACCAAAATGCCTGTCCGCTTGCTTACTCTCAGTATGCTGACATTAAGGGAAAAGAAATCATTCTGGGACATCGGTTTCTGCACCGGCTCTGTTTCCATAGAAGCCAAGCTCCAATTTCCGGAACTGAAAGTGACAGCATTCGAACAGCGTCCGGAAGGTAAAGAGCTAATGGAACGCAACAGTCGTAAATTCGGCACGCCCGGCATTACAACCGTCATGGGTGATTTTCTGGAAACGGAACTCGGCGGGCTTCCCGCCCCCGATGCCGTATTTATAGGTGGTCATGGAGGAAAAATGATAGAGATTCTACAAAAAATCAAAGAAGTGCTGTTGCCTGACGGAGTCATTGTATTCAATTCGGTTTCGGAAGAGAGCAAGGCCCTGTTCACAAAAGGTATAACGCAAATCAACAAGAAGGTAACACAGTGTACCCGTATTGCTGTGGATGCCTTTAATCCGATAGAGATAATGAGAGCGGAATAAATGATTTAAAACAGATAACAAATGAAAGCAATCATACTGATATCAGAAGCCAGCCTGCCGTTGGCAAAAACACTACAAAGAGAGTTGCCGGATACCCTTATTTATACCAAAAACGAATGCGAAGGCTGTATTTCCATCACATCCTGCCATCGGTTCATAGAGGAGCATTTCAATGACTTCGACAGCATCATCTTTATCGGTGCCATGGGAATCTGTGTACGCAGCATTGCAGGATGCATAAAAAACAAATATAAAGATCCGGCAGTGGTCTGTGTGGACAGTACGGGGCGCTTTGTCATTTCAGTACTTTCCGGGCATGTGGGGGGAGCCAATGAACTGACCCGCCATATTGCCGCCATTACAGGAGGAGAAGCTGTGATTACCACCCAAAGTGACAATGCCGGGTTATGGGCGCTGGACACGCTGGCTGGAAAATATGGCTGGAAAATAACTGTTCCTCATGCAGAAATGAACAGACTGGTCACACTTTTTGTCAACCGGGAACCAACGGCGCTGCTGCTCGATATAAAGGATAAAGGTACGGAGTATCTGGAACGCACGCTTCCCGCACACGTAAAAGTGTTCTATCATTTCGAAGACATGCCCCAATCGGAATTCAAGTTGATTATTGCTGTTACACCTTATATATATAGTGCGGAGATTCCCATGCTCTGCTTCCATCCCGCCGTCCTCCACTTGGGAATAGGTTGCCGGAAACAATGCGATCCTTCGGGCATTGCGGAATACATAGAAGCCGTGATGCACAGACATGGTTTGTGCCCGTTCTCTCTCGCCTCCCTCAATACCATCGAACTGAAAAAAGACGAGCCTCTGCTGGAAATCCTCCACCGGCGATGGGCCGATACGGAAACCCATATTTATCCTGCGGAAGAACTGAAAGATATCACAGTTCCCCATCCGTCTGAAAAGGCATTCGAAGTGACAGGCGTCTATGGAGTGGCCGAAAGCACAGCCTTGAAAAGCAGCGGTGAAGGAACACTTGTATTGGAAAAGCAAAAGGGCATGCTGACAGAAGGAAACCACTTCACTTTTGCCATAGCCGTCAGTGCGACAGCCATGCGTGGCGGACATATAGAGATAGTGGGTGCAGGTCCCGGTGATCCCGAACTGATTTCGGTACGCGGAAAACGAATGTTGGAGAAAGCGGATCTTGTTCTGTATGCCGGAAGTCTTGTTCCCCGCGAACTGACCTTTTATGCTAAAGAAGGAGCGACCGTACGCAGTTCCGCCGGTATGGATTTGGAGGAACAGTTCGCCTTGATGAAAGAGTTTTATGATAAAGGATTGTTTATTGTACGCTTGCACACGGGAGACCCTTGCATTTATGGAGCCATCCAGGAACAAATGGCTTTCTTCGACCGCTACAAGATGAGTTATCATATCACTCCGGGGATCTCCTCGTTCCAGGCGGCTGCGGCAGCATTGAGGTCACAGTTCACCATCCCCGAAAAAGTACAAAGCATAATCCTCACCCGTGGGGAAGGCCGTACTCCGATGCCCGAAAAAGAACAATTACATAAATTGGCGCAATCACAAAGTACAATGTGCATTTATTTAAGTGCGGGCATTGTGGAACAGGTACAGGAAGAGCTGATGCAGGCATATCCTCCCGAGACTCCGGTTGCCGCCTGTTATAAGCTGACTTGGAAAGAAGAAAAGATTTATCGCGGAGAGTTGAAGGATTTGGCTAAGATAGTACGTGACAATAACCTGACGCTGACTACCTTATTGGTAGTAGGCGAAGCGATAGACAACCGGAAAGGTCTGTCCCGGCTCTATGCGCACGAGTTCAAACACTTGTTCAGAAAGTAAAAAAAGAATCATTCACATCCAGCCTATGATACTGATTTTAGGAGGAACCACCGAAGGACGCACCGCCGTGAAAGTTGCCGATGAAGCCGGAAAGCCCTACTTCTACTCTACCAAAGGAGAATGGCAGGAGATACAATGCAAGCACGGCATCCGTATCACCGGAGGAATGGACACGGAGAAAATGGAAAGTTTCTGCCGCCAAAACAACATCCGTTTGTTGGTGGATGCTGCCCACCCGTTTGCCTCCCAACTCCACCGGACTGTGGATGAAACAAGCCGGACGCTACATCTTCCTGTCATACGTTTTGAAAGGAAGTATCCTCCACGCACCGAAAACATCATCTGGTGTGAAGACTATGCAGATGCCATTTACCGGTTAGAGAAAGCAGGAACCGATCACCTGCTGGCACTGACCGGAGTACAGACCATCGGGAAGTTACGCCCTTATTGGGAGAAACATACCTGTTGGTTCCGCGTACTGGAACGGGAAACTTCCATCACATTAGCCCAAGAACAAGGCTTCCCGAAAGGAAATCTGGTATTCTATCATGCCGGAGAATCCGAAACTCTTTTATTAGAGACACTACATCCACAGGCCATTCTGACCAAGGAAAGCGGAGAATCCGGAGGATTTTCGGAGAAAGTGAAAGCGGCACAGGCTGCAAAAATCCCGGTCTTTGCTATAAAACGCCCTCCCCTTCCCAGGCATTTCATGATCGTTACCGGTGAATATGGATTGAGAAAACAGATAGAAAAGAACATCCCTGCTTTTTACCCGTTGAGAAGCGGCTACACCACAGGGGCCTGCGCTACTGCAGCTGCAAAAGCAGCATTGACGGCTCTGATTTTAGGGGAAGAACAGAAAATGATATCCTTCCGCCTTCCCGATGACGAGGAAATGACCTTACCGGTAGCCCATACAGAAATAGAAAAGAACAGTGCCACCTGCACCGTTGTTAAAGATGCGGGAGATGATCCGGATGTCACTCACGGCGCATCCATTGTGGTAACGGTAAGTTTTAGCAATCACCCGGACATCCGTTTCCTGCAAGGTGAAGGAGTGGGACGAGTCACCCTTCCGGGGCTGGGATTGGAAATCGGGGAACCCGCCATCAATCGCATCCCCCGACAAATGATAATGAAAGAATTATCGGCGCTTTATGACAAAGGGCTGGATGTTACCATTTCCGTTCCCGGAGGAAAAGAGTTGGCACAACGTACTTTCAATCCTAAACTAGGAATTGTGGACGGCATTTCCATCATTGGAACTTCGGGCATAGTCCGTCCTTTTTCTTCAGAAGCTTTTGTCGAGGCTATCCGCAGGGAAGTGGAGGTTTGTGTGGCTGTGGGCTCATCCAGACTCATCATTAATTCGGGAGCAAAAAGCGAACGTTTTGTGAAGAAGGAGTATCCGGGATTACCTGCTCAGGCTTTTGTACATTATGGAAATTTTATAGGGGAGACACTCAAGATAGCTGCCAAGCTTAAGGTTCCATTGGTTACTTTAGGCATTATGATAGGCAAGGCGGTGAAACTGGCCGAAGGAAATCTGGACACACACAGTAAGAAAGTGGTGATGAATAAAGAATTCCTAAGGCAGGTGGCAATGGAAGCCGGATGCTCTCCGGATGTTGAAAGCATGATAGAAAGGTTGACATTAGCCCGTGAATTATGGACCTTGCTGTCTGAAGAAGACGGCGGAAAGTTCTTTCCGTGTTTGTTGGAACATTGTTTTGCGCATTGCGTCCCCTTATTGCCCGAAGGAAAATTGACAATCCTCTTGATTGATGAAGAAGGAAATATTCCTTTCAGGATACAATAACTGATTATTTAGACGCTGCTGCTAAACGGAAGCCAATATAGCAGTGACCTGTTCTAACAATTCCTCTATGGTATCTACCTTTATCGTCCTCCCGGCTACCGGGTGGATAATATATCCACTGGTAGTCATATCTCCCGTTTCAATATAAAAATCGGACTCAACACGCCGGCTTGCCAGAATACCATTCCGCTGCAAGGCTTTCCGTACCATCGCATACTTATTTCCATGTCCCACCAGACGGACTTCTTTTTCAAACTCATTGTCAATGCGGAACAGTCCGGTTTCCATATCAAAAACAATACCCTTACGGGAGAAAAAATTACTCAGGCATCCGTCTATGGAAAGATCTTCAGGAGTTCCTATAGTCACTCCATTGGCTTTATCCATCAGCCAAATCTTATCAGCAATCTGCAAAGCTAACTCTAAATCATGGGTGGAAAGAAAAATCGTCTTGTTGGTAGAACGTGACAAATGATGAAGCAATTGCATAATCTCCACTTTACTGGGGAAATCAAGAAAAGCAGTCGGCTCATCCAGAAAAATCACCGGGGTTTCCTGTGCCAACGCCTTTGCTATCATTACTTTCTGACGCTCACCGTCACTCAAAGTATGTACCATCCGGTATTTCAAATCCTCAATCCTTACCAGCTCAATGGTATCGTTTACTGTATTCTTGTCCTCCTTGCTTAAATTTCCCCAGAAACCGGTATAAGGACTGCGCCCCATACCCACCAGTTCTTCTACGGTCATGTTCCGCAGACTGCATTTTTCGGTCAATACCACTCCGATAACTGTCGCCAACTGTTTATCGGTGTAATCCGTCAGTTTCTTTCCCATTATTTCTATCTCTCCTCCTACAGGCGGCTGAAAGGCAGACAAAGTACGCAATAAAGTAGATTTCCCTACTCCATTCGCCCCCAAAAGACAAGTCAGTTCCCCACTGCGGATAGTAGCATCAATGTCCTTCGCTACAATCTTGGTTCCCCCCTTACCGGGATAACCGGTAGTCAGTTTCCGAATATGTATAGTTTCTTGATTCATCATTACTCATTCATTTCATTGCGACGTTTATTGAATAAAACCGACATCACTACCGGAGCACCTACCAAAGCCGTCACCGAATTTACCGGCAATGCACCTTCGAAACCGGGCATACGGGCAATCAGATTACATACCAATGCCAATGACGCACCTGCCAGTAAAGAAGCAGGCATCAGAATACGATGATCGGATGTGCGGAACATTCCCCTGCAAAGATGCGGAACGGCCAGCCCCAGAAAAATAATCGGGCCGCAATATGCGGTAACAATAGCTACCAATACTCCCGAACAAGTAATGACAAGCAGACGGGCACGTTTTATATTCAATCCGAGATTCCGTGCGTATGCATCTCCCAGCAGCAAAAGATTCAATGTTTTGACAAGCAGGAAGGAAAGTGGCAACAATACCACCATGATACATATAAATAAAGTCATCTGATCTCCCGATACACGGGCAAAACTTCCCAACCCCCAAATGACATATGCACGAATATCCTCCTCCACACTGAAAAATTTCAGCACACCGATCACCGCATTGGCTATGTAACCAATCATCACACCGATAATCAGCAAAGTAACATTGCCCCTTACTTTTTGGGAAACGAAAACAATAAGTGCCATAATGGAAAGTGAACCTGCAATAGCTGCTATGGTAAGGGCTATTTCCCCCATAAAGCCTAGCTTGCTCAAAGCAACACCACCCAAACTGCCCGAAAGAAGCACCACAAAAGCAACTCCCATACTGGCTCCCGAACTGATGCCCAGTACCGACGGACCGGCCAAAGGATTGCGGAAAACAGTCTGCATCTGTAAACCGCTGACAGAGAGCCCCGCCCCCGCCGCCAATGCGGTAAGCGCCTGTGGTACCCGTGATTTCCAAATAATATTTTGCCATATAACAGACTCATTCCCTGTTCCCCAAAGGATATTCCACACAGCACGAAGCGGTATGGAAACAGAACCTAATACCAGATTCAGGAAGAAAAACAGAAAAATAGAAGCCATAATTAACAGCATATAAAATGCAACAGGTCGTTTCATATACTATTTTCCTATTTAAGCAATTCATAATATCCCGGTTGGTGACCGGACAAAAGCTGCGGATGAAAGATTTGAATCAAATCTGCCAGAACAACTTCCGGTTCTGTAGGCATACTCTCATAAAAAGGTTTTTCACGCATGTTACAATAAATCACCCCTTTCTCTTTGTATGCTTTAAAATCAACATAACGGGCATCTTCCTCTTTCAACGTGTTATAAGAAAATTCTCCTTGATAGCTATTCACAATACGCCAATAATCGGCACCTGCCGCTTGGCTGTAAACTGTTTCAAAATCGAGGGTGACTCCTCCAGACTGTTCATCGTCTTTCAAAAAATAATCGGCACCGGCATCTTTAAACAATTGTGCGAGAAAACTCCTCCCTCCTACAGCATACCAATTGCCGCCCCGCAATTCTCCACTGAATACCACCGGGCGTTTTGTCACCCGACCGGTCAGTTCCTTCAGTTCGTTATATCTTTTCTTAATAGCGGCAAACTGCTTATTAGCTTTATCTTCTCTTCCCAATAACAAGCCCACAAACTTTATCCATTCAGCCTGTCCCAAAGGAGTCATTTCCTTATATCCCAAATGCGGCATCAAAGGAATGCCTACCTCTTTCAAAGCATCGTACCCCCCTCGTTTAAAAGGAGAGATCAAAATCAAATCCGGGTTTACACTCATAATCACCTCATTATCGAAATTCCCTTCAATACCTATCTTATGAATGCTTCCATCTTTCAAACGATCATTTATTTTCTTGTTAAACAAATGACGTGTACTAGTGATACCCACCACCGCATCCAGCTCTTCCAACTTGATAAAATTGGAAAGTTGCAGGGAAGTCATGCAGATAACGCTTCGTATGGGAGTTTCAATAACCGTATAATCCGCAGGTATGTTTTCCGCTTCCACACCTCTTGGCACCAAAGCATAATGAAAAGACTGACTTTCTTTATTCTGAGGGTCCTGAATGTCAAGCAGACAAGCCTGATCCGTATAGGTTATTTTAAACCCTTGGGCATATTCCGGAATAATCTTCACAATAGAAGAATCTGTCAATGTCTTATGCTCCAGATTCCCGGAGCCCTGTTTGTGCTTATTTTGGCAGGCTGTAACAGTCAATAATAACAAAAGGCCCGAAGCCCATATTAGTTTTTTCATGTTCTTTTCTGTTTTTCAGCCAACAAAGGTAATCAATTCTCTTGCTTTATACGGAATTTTTCAGCACTTTTGCGTGCTTAAAAACTGTAAATACCTACAAAAGATGAGTCATCCGATCTATTTTGTTTCTTTAGGACCCGGTGATGCCGAACTGATTACATTGAAATCATTGCATGCTTTACAGCAAGCAGACATAATATATTGTCCATCAACGGTTCGGGAACCAGACAAAATCTTGTCACGTGCCGCCACCCTGTTACATAAGCTAGGCATCAAAGGAGATATACACCTATTCTCGCTCCCGATGAGCAAAGACAGAACAAAAGCAATCAAAGTCTATCGGCAACTTTTCGAAGAAATGAGGCTGGAACAAAAAGCAGGAAAACGGTTGGCGGTAGCAGTAGAAGGCGATGCGGGAATTTACGCCTCCGTTCACTATGTACTGGATCTCCTCGAAGAAAATGGAATCCCCGTAGAGCAACTTCCCGGTATTCCTTCATTCATCGCTGCGGAAGCGGCCGCAAAACTACATCTCATCAGCCAAAAAGAAAGACTGGTCATTATTCCGGGCAATATTACTTCGGACGAACTGGACATGTATCTAAGCCATCATCATGTGCCGGTTATCATGAAATTATCTCAATGTGCAGACATAGTAAAGGATTACATGGAGTCCCACCCCCAATACAGTTATCATTATTTTGAAAATATATCGACAGCCGAAGAATATCATTCTTCCCATCAGGCGGAACTGAAAAGAAGAGTATTTCCTTATTTTTCCTTAATGATCATCTTTAACGAACAGACACGGAAGGACGATAGTGCAAAATAGCGTTCAGAATACCTTCAATATTTACATCATCTTTCTTGATAACTAAAAAATTGTGGTACATTCCTTCTTTCCGGTAACGGATCACAATCGACTTGAGTTTACCAGACTTTGTGTACTCCTTTTCTATCTCTGTGATGTTTTGCAAAGGAAAAACATGCCGAGGCTTCATCCCTCTTATAGCTAAGATAAAAGAATCAGGAGTAATAGTATAAACAGACAATAACCTTACCCCCGTTATCAACAGAGGAGGAGTCAGGACCAGCAAAGATGCATATCTTCCATGCGCTATAAAAAGGCATGTACACGCCACCAACATAATAGCAATAACTGCCCAAATCCATAAAGGATAGCCGGGTCTGAATTCTTGTTTTTCCATATGCCACATCTATCTTGTATAGATACAAAAATAGGGAGATTCAGTTTTATAACCAAATCTCCCTCAAGGAATTTATAAACTATTTCTAACAATTAATCTGATTAGAGAATACCCTTTACTGTTTCCAGCATACCCTTTTCTTGAATAGAGTCAAGATCAGCTTTTACTGCGGCGGTCAAACCCGGAATGTTGTTCAAGTTCTCACCCCAAATAGATTCTGCTGCCAACACGCCTTCCGCCACTTTCTGAGTGCAGCCTGTAGCCCAAAGTTCTTTCAGCAGATTCATGATTTCAGGAGTATCGTTCGGAACAATCTCAGCACCGTCAGCACGAACACCACCTTTATAATAAGTGATGATAGCCGCCAGTCCCAATACCAAGCCTTTAGGCAACTCACCCTTACGCTCCAGATAAACTTTCAAGCCCGGGAGGTCGCGAGTTTCATATTTAGGGAATGAATTCAGCATGATAGAAGTCACCTGGTGATCAACAAACGGATTGTTGAAACGCTCCAAAACATCTTCCGCAAACTTCTTCAATTCTTCTTTCGGCAGGTTCAGGGTTTCCATCAACTCATCGAACATAACTTTATGAATGTATTTACCTACCACTTCATGCTCGCAAGCCTCGCGCACAATGTTGATTCCAGACAGATAAGCTACCGGAGACAGCACTGTGTGAGGACCGTTCAGCAAAGTAACTTTTCTTTCGTGATAAGGAGCTTCAGACGGAACGAACAATACATTCAAACCGGCTTTGTCGGCAGGGAATTCCTTGGCGACCTCCTGCGGAGCTTCAATTACCCACAAATGGAAGATTTCTGCCTGTACCACCAGATTGTCATCATACTGCAATTTTTCTTTAATAGCAGCGATATCTTTGCGGGGGAATCCCGGCACAATACGGTCTACCAAAGTAGCATAGACACCACAAGCTTCCTCAAACCATTGCTTGAAGTCTTCACCCAAGTTCCACAAATCAATATATTGATAGATGGTTTCTTTCAGTTTATGGCCGTTCAGGAAAATCAATTCGCAAGGGAAAATTATCAAACCTTTGCTCTTGTCACCATTGAACGTTTTATAACGGTGATACAGCAACTGGGTCAGTTTGCCCGGATAAGATGAAGCAGGGGCATCATCCAGCTTGCAGGCAGGATCAAAAGCGATACCGGCCTCTGTCGTATTAGAGATAACGAAACGCATTTCCGGCTGTTCCGCCAATTTCATAAATTCATCATTCTGAGAATAAGGATTCAAGGCACGACTGATCACATCAATTTTTGTCAGGCTGTTTACCACCTGTCCTTTATCCAAACCCTGCAAGTTTACATGATACAGACAATCTTGTGCGTTCAACATGTCAACCATACCTTTTTCAATAGGTTGAACCACCACCACACTGCTGTTGAAATCAGTTTTTTCGTTCATGTTGTAGATAATCCAATCCACAAACGCACGCAGGAAGTTACCCTCACCAAATTGAATGATTCTTTCGGGACGTTGAGTCTTTGCTGCTGTCTCCTTGTTTAATGCTTTCATATTTTTAATTATATTATGTGTTTATCCATACCTGTACTTATTGAAGACGAATCAGATTTTATTGTGTACTCATAGTATTCATGCTTTCTTTTAAATGGTAATATATATTTAAGTTTTTATATATCATCATTGAACCAAGCATTTAAAATCTTTAAATCTTCGCCGCAAAGATACAAATAATTTTGTTATTCCAAATAAAATTTCTACTTTCGTGTTCGATAACGGTTAATAAATCTAAAGAGATGCTCTTTGACATCTTTTTTAGAATGAGTTTTTACTGAAAGTCAAAATAAACAACAATTATATAGATATAAAAAGACTACTTATGAAAAACTTTATGGATGAAAACTTCCTGCTTCAGACAGAAACTGCGCAGAAGTTGTATCATGAACATGCGGCTAAAATGCCTATTATCGATTACCACTGCCACCTGATTCCCCAGATGGTTGCTGATGACTATCAGTTTAAGTCACTGACAGAAATCTGGTTGGGTGGAGACCACTATAAATGGCGTGCCATGCGTACCAACGGTGTGGACGAACGTTATTGTACCGGTAAAGACACCACGGACTGGGAAAAATTTGAAAAATGGGCGGAAACAGTTCCTTATACCTTCCGCAACCCATTATACCATTGGACTCATTTGGAATTGAAAACCGCATTTGGAATCAATAAAGTATTGAATCCGAAAACTGCCCGCGAGATTTTTGATGAATGTAATGAAAAGCTTGCCAAACCGGAATACTCCGCACGAGGCATGATGCGTCGTTATCATGTGGAAACCGTTTGTACAACCGATGATCCGGTAGATTCATTGGAATATCACATCAAAACCCGTGAAAGCGGATTCGAAATTAAAATGCTTCCCACTTGGCGTCCGGACAAGGCGATGGCAGTAGAAGTTCCCGCTGATTTCCGTGCTTATATGGAAAAATTGTCTGCTGTAAGCGGTGTCACGATATCTTCTTTCGATGACATGGTGGCTGCTTTGCGGAAACGTCATGACTTCTTTGCTGAACAAGGTTGTAAATTGTCTGACCACGGAATTGAAGAGTTTTATGCTGAAGACTATACTGATGCTGAAATCAATGCTATATTTAATAAGGTATATGGTGGTACAGAACTGACCAAGGAAGAAATTCTGAAATTCAAATCAGCCATGCTGATCGTATTTGGGGAAATGGATTGGGAAAAAGGATGGACCCAGCAGTTCCACTATGGAGCAATCCGCAACAACAACACCAAGATGTTCAAACTTCTGGGACCTGATACCGGTTTCGATTCAATCGGTGAGTTTACCACCGCCAAAGCGATGGCTAAATTCCTTGACCGCCTGAATACAGAAGGAAAACTGACCAAAACTATCCTTTACAACTTGAATCCTTGCGCCAATGAAGTAATTGCCACCATGTTAGGCAACTTCCAGGATGGCACAATTCCAGGCAAGATTCAATTCGGTTCCGGATGGTGGTTCCTCGATCAGAAAGACGGTATGGAAAAGCAGATGAATGCACTGTCATTGTTAGGCTTGTTGAGCCGCTTCGTAGGTATGCTGACAGACTCTCGTTCATTCCTGTCTTATCCGCGTCACGAATATTTCCGCCGTACTTTGTGCAACTTGCTGGGTAATGATGTGGAAAACGGCGAAATCCCTGCTTGCGAAATAGAACGCGTCAATCAGATGGTGGAAGATATCTGCTATAATAATGCCAAGAAGTTCTTCCAATTCTGACAACCGTCAGAATGCTGAATATAAATAAATGAGGATGGAACAAATGTGTCTGCAAAAGTTTTCACTTTTTGTTCCATCCTCATTCCAGTCATAGCAATTCTTCTATAGTCTCCGTTATTTCCTTGTCGGTTTTTCCCATGCCATATCCTCGGATGACTTTCCGTATAATCCGTTCTTTATCCAAAATAAAAAAGTACGGAGCTGCCCCACCCGTCCGGTAATCTTCTATCACTTTATCATCTCCATCCAAAAACATATAATTCAATTCCTTTCTCTTTGCATAATTCTGAAGTGAATGCATCCGGCTCCAACTTTCAATGGCTACCAATTCAAAATCTTCTTCTTGGTACTTTCTTTTCAGTTCTTTCAGAAAAGGGATAGAAGCCTGGCAAGCTCCACAGCCTATTCCTGTTATATTTACCAAGATGACCTTACTTTTCAAATCACTCAATGACACGGGACGCTCCTTTATATCATTCAATGTCCATTCTGGTGCTTTCTTACCCGTCAGATTAGCGGCCATATTCCTGGAAGGAGCGCCATAATCATATTTTTTTGTTTCATAACCTTGCGGAACATAATCGAAAACATCAAACCTGTCAATTGTTTCTTTGTTTATTTCCACATTACAGCAAGTTTCCACCGATATATTATGGGACATCGCTCTCCGTTTCTTATAAGGCAAACCATTCGACTTGTGAATCCACAGTTCATAAATAGAGGTCGGCTCTACATAAAAAGGAGGTGGAGGCATGTGATAAGCTTTACCAAAGAACTCCACTTGTGTATCTTCGTTTATGACAAGTTTAAAATGAAAATAATCCCCACAATCTTCCAATGTGGTAACTATGCTGTCTTCTGTTTCCAAAGTATACCTGACAATATTCTTGCAATAATTAAAGAAAGGTGGGGTCAACGGTCTGAAAGGTAACGGTCTGGTGGTAAAATTATCGATTTTTATTTCCTTGACAGCATGATTCACCAACACACGTACTTCACCATTATAACCGAATTGGAACTCTTTACCATCATCTGTTCCCAAATTCACAAAACTTGCCCCTATCGTAGAATCAGCCGGATTATCGAACTCTTTCACCATATATTTTCTAATACTGGAAGGAATTGTATCACCAGGATTCCAGACTTCGCCCTCTACTTTATACGTTGCTGACTTAATCTGCTCTAAATTATCCAACACCTTTTTCAAATACTCTCTCTTGTCATCTTGGCCATTCACCACATATACCGGCAATAACAAGAGAAAAAATAAAACAGCTTTTGTTCTCATACGTTTCTTGCTTTTATTGATTCGCAAAATATTTTGCTGACGCAAAGAAGAAGAAAAGCCTGTATCTCTGCAAAATATTTATCTGAACTCTTTCTGAATTTTCTCCTTTTTCAGAAAAAGATCAGATAAAACACCTGTTTTTTCCTTAACGTTATTTACTTTTGCATTCAAAATTCATACGATGAAAAGGGCAAAAACACACATTATCTTATTTATGGCAGTCACCATCACCGTTCTATATACTGTTTATATCGCTTTTCATAATAGTGCCGAACGAGTGAATACCCAAATAGACCACGCTTTCAAATCCGCCATTACGGAAGATTACAATGAAAGACTTGCCTACATCAGCTATTATCATCCCGAACCTACAAACTGGGATATAAAAATGTATACTATCGCTCCCAGCCTACACCAAAAAGTAAAAAGCTACACCATAAGAACCAGACAAGGAAAAACAATCTATACCTTTAAAGACAGTCTGGACGAGCAGACCGCCAAACGTATGCTGAACCAATACATTCTATCCCAACTAAAACCCATAAAGCCCGATGAGTTAAATGCAACCTTTAGAAAAATATTATCCGATCATGGCATAACCGGCAGGACCGGAACTATTTATTATAACAAATCCATTTCCCAACACAGCGACCAAAGTTCTGCAATTCCCCGAACGGCATACAATACTCCCCGATACATAGTAGATATCACCCAGAACATCAAGGTACAAGCATGGGTAAATTATGACTTCAAAACTATTTTACGACACATAGACAACACACTCTTTTGGCTCATCGGACAATTGATGATTCTTATTTTCATACTCATTTTTCTTAAAAAGGAAAAGGATACTCAAACACTCCTTACCCGTATGAACATAGACATGGAGAAACAAGAGTTGTATATAGGAAACAAAAAGTGCAACATTCAGAAATTAGACCTCACTTTACTAAATATGCTTTATGAAAGAGCAGGAACTTGCGTAAGCCGTGAAGAAATAAAAAAGAGTTTCTGGCCTACGGATGATAATGCCAATGAAAAAATAGATGCACACATCAAATCAATCCGGAAAGTTTTAAAAGAATTCCAAGAATATAAATTAATAACAGTCAGAGGAAAGGGTTATTATCTACGTATTCCATAATCCAGATTCCAGGCATTCTTTTAAAACAATATCCGCTAAATCATCTTTCCGAAAAAGCCTGTTTCTATTTTATTTCCTCCTTTTTTTATGTATATTTGCGGCTCTTTTAACACAAAAAACGTGGGGATTCACTAGAATTGGGAGAGCAACAAAATGAAAATCAAATTTATAAGTCTCGCAAGCGGAAGTAGCGGCAACTGCTATTTTCTCGGAACAGACAGATATGGCATATTGGTGGATGCAGGCATTGGCATCCGTACAATAAAAAAAACATTAAAAGAACTTGGAATCGGACTGGATATCATCCGGGCAGTATTCATAACACACGATCATGCCGACCACATCAAAGCAGTAGGGCATTTAGGAGAGAAATTTGGAATTCCTGTTTACTCCACTCCGGAAGTACATGCAGGAATCAACAAAAGTTATTGCATGACCGAGAAATTATCGACCTGCGTACACTATCTGCACAAAGGTGAGACAATGGAATTGGAAGATTTCACGATTACAGCTTTTGAAGTGCCTCACGACGGAACTGACAATGTAGGCTATTGCATGAATATAGACGGTAAAATATTTTCTTTCCTTACTGACTTGGGGCACATCACCCCCACTGCCGCCGAATATATATGTAAAGCAAACTATTTGGTATTGGAAGCGAATTACGATGAAGAGATGTTGAAAATGGGACCTTATCCCCAATATTTAAAAGAACGTATTGCCGGGCCTAATGGACATATGAGTAACCGCGAAACCGCCGATTTTTTGGCAGAAAATATCAATGAAAGTCTTAAATACATTTGGCTTTGTCATCTTAGCAAAGACAACAACCACCCCGAACTGGCATACAAGACAGTAGAACTCTCACTACGAAACAAAGGGATTATCGTCGGCAAAGATGTGCAAGTCATTGCTTTAAAGCGGAATACACCTTCAGATGTTTATGAGTTTGAATAAATTTCGATGAAAAGGTAAAAAAATGGTGCAAAATGTTGGATGTTTAAAAGAAAACACCTACCTTTGCAACCGCAAATCAGAAATGAATGCACTCTTAGCTCAGTTGGTAGAGCAACTGACTCTTAATCAGTGGGTCCAGGGTTCGAATCCCTGAGGGTGTACGAAAAGAGATTGCCATCGTGGTAATCTCTTTTTTTATGCTTTTTTTCTATAATCTGTTCTTAAACATAGATAATACTTTTGTGGTCTTGTATAAAATCTGTTCCTTTGTATCAGGATAGTTCAGCACAGATAAAGTATTGATATGGAAAAGAATATAAAATTCGGGCAACAGTCTACCAAAGTGAAGCAGCTGTCGGATCTCATCGAGCAGGATATTTTGGTAGGAAAGTATCGCACTGATACGAGTCTGCCTTCCATCAATGCATTGAGTAAGACTTATCATGTGTCGCGAGATACCGTATTCAAAGCCTTTGCGGATTTGCGTGAGCGAAAACTGATAGATTCTACTCCCGGTAAGGGGTACTATGTAACCAACCGGAAAGAAAAGATTTTTTTGTTGCTGGACGAATATTCTCCTTTCAAGAATACCTTATATAATAGTTTTGTCAAGAAACTTTCTGTATCGTACAAGGTAGATCTCTGGTTTCATCAATATAATGAACATATTTTTAATACTATTCTATGCGAAGCCATAGGACGGTATAATTATTATGTGGTGATGAACTTTGACAATGAGAAGTTTTCTCCTTTGTTTGATAAGATTCCTTCTTCCCGTCTTCTGCTGCTTGATTTCGGTAAGTTTGAGAAAGGAAATCACTCCTATATTTGCCAGAATTTTGACGATGCTTTTTATAAAGCCCTGACTCAGCTGACTGCTCGTCTGGAGCGTTACCGTAAAATCGTATTCCAGTTGCCTCAGGAATCCAAGCATCCACAAACCTCCGTACAAAGTTTTGAGACTTATTGCGAGGATCACCATTTTGTAGGTGAAGTGGTGAATGAGGAAGATATACAAGAGGTAGAAAAAGGTGTTGTGTACATCGTTATTCGTCAGACGGACGTGGTGAATGTGATTAAGCGAAGCCGACAGAACGGTTTGAAATGTGGAGTTGATTTCGGACTGATAGCTTATAACGATACGCCGGCATACGAGGTGATAGACGAAGGAATTACCGCTCTCAGTATTAATTGGGAGGAAATGGGACGGAAGGCTGCAAGTTTCATCCTTACAGGTGAAAGCGTACAAGAGTTCTTGCCGACAGAAGTGCATCTTCGAAATTCGGTATAAGAATGGAAGAATGAATATTATTATGCCGTAGCTTCAGCACAGTTCAGCATGGATGAACTTGCCTGGTTTGAAAAGAAAATAGATAACATTAACTTTATAAATAATCGAAACATGAAAAATTACCCGAAAATTGGGATTCGTCCCACTATAGACGGACGTCAGGGTGGCGTGCGTGAAAGCCTTGAAGAAAAGACGATGAATTTGGCCAAAGCCGTAGCAGAACTTATTTCTTCTAATTTGAGAAACGGTGATGGTAGTCCGGTGGAATGTGCTATTGCAGATTCTACCATCGGTCGTGTGGCTGAAAGCGCAGCTTGTGCCGAAAAATTTGAGCGTGAAGGCGTAGGAGCTACCATTACAGTCACTTCTTGTTGGTGTTATGGAGCAGAAACAATGGATATGAATCCGTATTACCCGAAAGCAGTATGGGGATTTAACGGTACGGAAAGACCGGGTGCCGTATACCTGGCTGCAGTTCTGGCTGGGCATGCACAAAAAGGTTTGCCGGCATTTGGTATTTACGGACGTGATGTACAGGATATTGAAGATAATACTATTCCGGCCGATGTGGCAGAAAAAATTTTGCGTTTTGCCCGTGCGGCTCAGGCAGTGGCTACGATGAGAGGCAAATCTTACCTTTCTATGGGTAGCGTGTCTATGGGTATTGCCGGTTCAATTGTAAATCCGGATTTCTTCCAGGAATATTTGGGTATGCGCTGTGAGTCTGTAGATTTGACGGAAATCATTCGCCGTATGACGGAAGGAATTTACGATAAGGAAGAATACGCCAAAGCGATGGCTTGGACTGAAAAATACTGCAAGAAAAATGAAGGAAAGGATTTCAATGTAGAAGCCAAGACTAAGACACGTGCGGAAAAAGATGCTGATTGGGATTTCATTGTGAAGATGACCATTATCATGCGCGACTTGATGAAAGGTAACCCGAAGTTGAAGGAAATGGGATTCAAAGAAGAAGCACTTGGTCACAATGCCATTGCGGCTGGTTTTCAGGGACAGCGTCAGTGGACGGACTTCTACCCGAACGGTGACTTCTCTGAAGCCTTGCTGAATACTTCTTTCGACTGGAACGGTATTCGTGAAGCTTATGTGCTGGCTACTGAAAATGACGCCTGCAACGGAGTAGCTATGCTCTTCGGTCATTTGCTGACTAACCGTGCACAGATTTTCTCTGACGTACGTACTTATTGGAGCCCGGAAGCTGTGAAACGTGTGACTGGTAAGGAGTTGACCGGACTGGCAAAGAATGGTATTATCCATTTGATTAACTCTGGAGCTACTACTCTGGATGGTACCGGCCAGCAGACTGATGCAGAAGGTAATCCGACCATGAAACCGTCATGGGAGATTACAGAAGCTGAGGTTGAAAAATGCTTGGAAGCTACTACATGGTATCCTGCTAACCGGGATTATTTCCGTGGCGGTGGTTTCTCTTCTAACTTCCTGTCAAAAGGCGGTATGCCTGTGACCATGAGCCGCTTGAATCTGATTAAGGGACTGGGTCCGGTGCTTCAGATTGCTGAAGGATGGACGGTAGAAATTGATCCGGAAATCCATAAGCTGCTTGATGAACGTACTGACCGTACATGGCCTACTACTTGGTTTGTACCTCGTTTGTGCGATAAACCTGCCTTCAAGGATGTATATTCTGTAATGAACAACTGGGGAGCCAATCACGGTGCCATCAGCTACGGACATATAGGTCAGGATTTGATTACGCTCGCTTCTATCCTTCGCATACCGGTATGTATGCACAATGTGGAAGATGATAAGATTTTCCGCCCTGCTGCATGGAATGCCTTTGGTATGGATAAGGAAGGTGCTGATTACAGAGCATGTCAAAATTACGGACCTATCTATAAATAATCAATTTTACGCTGCCGGAACTGGCGGATTTTCCGTCTGTTCCGGCTTTTATTTGCTATTAAATTAAGAAGTTATGATTCAGAACGAACATATTGAAGAATTTTTGAGACAAGCCCATCGGGTAGGTGATGCCGGATTGACGGTGTGCAGTAGTGGTAACCTTTCATGGCGTGTAGGCGATGAAGTACTGGTTTCTGGTACAGGTTCATGGGTGCCTTCTTTGACAAAAGATAAAGTGGCTGTTTGCCGTCTGGAAACGGGTGAAATACTCAATGGGGTAAAACCTTCTATGGAAAGTGTGTTCCATTTAGGTGTTTTGAGAGAACGTCCCGATGTTAATGTGGTACTCCATTTTCAGTCTCCATACGCTACCGCAGTGGCATGTATGGAAGATACACCGAAAGATTTTAATGTAACAGCCGAAGTTCCTTGCCATGTAGGAGCGGAGATTCCGGTTATTCCTTATTTTCGTCCGGGTTCTAAAGAGTTGGCTGAAGCCGTGATTGCGGCCATGAAAGACCATAACTCCGTATTGCTTCAGAAGCACGGACAGGTGGTTTGCGGAAAAGACTTCAATCAGGCTTTTGAGCGGGCCATGTTCTTTGAGATGGCTTGTCGCATAATTGTGCTTTCCGGCGGAAAATACAAGACCTTGACAAAAGAAGAGATTGACGATCTTGAAACGTACATTTTAGGCAAGAAGACAAAATGAAAGAAGCATATTTGGCAATTGACTTCGGAGGAGGCAGCGGCAGGGTGATTGCCGGCTGCCTTTCCGAAGGTGAACTCGTGCTGGATACGATATACCGTTTTCCTAACCGTCAGGTACGGATGGGAGGACATGTGTACTGGGATTTCCTTTCTCTGTTTGAGGATATGAAGACCGGCATCCGTATGGCTGTAGAAAAAGGCTATACGTTGAAGAGTATCGGAATTGATACGTGGGGTGTGGATTTCGGACTGATAGATAAACAGGGAAATTTGTTGGGCAATCCGGTGTGTTATCGTGACAGCCGTACGGAAGGGATGCCCGAAGAGTTTTTCTCGAAAGTGGACGTAAAGGCGCACTATGCAGAATCGGGTACGCAGGTCATGGCTATCAATACCTTGTTTCAGTTGTATGCCATGAAGAAGGAAGACAATGCGCAGTTGAAGGTAGCCGACAAGTTGCTTTTCATGCCCGACCTGTTCAGCTATTACCTTACGGGAGTGGCTAATAATGAGTATAGCATAGCTTCCACGTCGGAACTGCTGGATGCCAAGGCACGCACCTGGAATTTCAAGTTGATTCGGGAGCTGGGGCTTCCGGAACACCTTTTCGGCGAAGTGGTTATGCCGGGAACTTCCCGCGGCTTTTTGAAACCGGAAATCAAGGAACAGATAGGAATAGACTACGAGGTAGAAGTGATTGCTGTAGCTTCGCACGATACGGCCAGTGCGGCTAGTGTAGTACCTCTTTCTGCCGAGGGAGAAAAGGTTGCTTTCCTGAGTTCGGGCACCTGGTCGCTATTGGGAGTGATGAGTGACGAACCGATTCTGACGGAAGAAGCCCGTCTGGCAGGATTTACCAATGAAGGCGGTACGGATGGAAAAATCTGTTTTCTGCAGAATATTACCGGACTTTGGATACTTCAGAAACTGATGCAGGAGTGGAAGGAAGAAGGAAAGGATGTAGCTTATTCCACCTTGCTGCCGGCTGCAGAAGTGGCAGAAACTGATGCCTTGATTGACGTGGACGATACTGTTTTCCAGTGTCCGGTAAGTATGGCTGAGGCGATTACGAATTATTGTATCGCACATCAGCAAACACCGCCTTCCACACAGGGGGAATTTGTGAAATGTGTCCTCCGTTCATTGGCGTTGCGCTATAAAACGGGTATGGAAGCATTGAACCGGCTCTTGCCTGAACCTGTAACGAAGCTTTATGTGATTGGCGGAGGAAGTCAGAACAAATACTTGAACCGGCTGACAGAAGAAGCTATTGGCATTCCTGTGGTAGAAGGGCCGGTTGAAGCGACTGCTATCGGCAACATCAGGCAGCAAATGAAGTAAAAACACCAAGAGGGCTGTAGCCGTCACTTAAAATCTAACACCATGAGTAATACATTAGAAAACAAATCTATATTGAAGAAGGATGGAGTGAGCTATCTGGTTCCGTTCATCCTGATTACCTTCTGTTTTGCCCTATGGGGCTTTGCGAATGACATTACCAATCCTATGGTCAAGGCTTTTTCCAAGATATTCAGGATGAGCGTAACTGAAGGGACCTTGGTTCAAGTGGCTTTTTATGGCGGATATTTTGCCATGGCCTTTCCGGCAGCCATGTTTATCCGTAAATATACTTATAAAGCCGGAGTCATGATGGGACTGGGCTTGTATGCTGTGGGAGCCTTGGCTTTCTTTCCTGCCAAGTTGACCGGAAACTATTATCCGTTCTTGTTAGCTTATTTTGTCATGACTTGCGGATTGTCTTTTCTGGAGACCAGCTGTAATCCTTATATCTTGTCAATGGGAACGGAAGAAACAGCTACCCGTCGTTTGAACTTAGCCCAGGCATTCAATCCCATAGGCTCATTGATGGGGATGTTTGTCGCTATGAATTTCATTCAGAATCAGCTGCATCCGATGGATACGGCCGAGCGTGCCCAGCTTAGTCAGGCTGAATTTGAAGCAATCCGTGATTCAGACTTGACCATCCTTATCACTCCTTACCTGACCATCGGCATCGTTATTCTGGTCATGCTTCTCGTCATTCGTATGTCCAAGATGCCAAAGAATGCGGATAAGTCTCATTCCATTGACTTTATTCCTACGTTAAAACGTCTGTATGCCGTGAAGCGTTATCGTTATGGAGTAGTGGCGCAGTTCTTCTATGTCGGTGCGCAGATTATGTGCTGGACTTTCATAATCCAGTATGGTACCCGTCTGTTCATGGCACAGGGAATGGAAGAACAGGCTGCCGAAGTCTTGTCGCAGAAATATAACATCGTAGCCATGGTCATTTTCTGTATCAGCCGTTTTGTGTGTACCCTGATGCTGAAGTATGTCAATCCGGGACAATTGTTGAAAGTGCTGGCCATTGCCGCCTCCTTGTGTGTACTGGGAGTAATTTTCTTGCAGAACATATATGGTATGTATTGTCTGGTAGGTGTGTCAGCCTGCATGTCGCTGATGTTCCCTACCATTTACGGTATTGCTCTGAAAGGAATGGGCGATGATGCCAAGTTTGGTGCCGCAGGATTGATTATGGCCATTCTTGGCGGGTCGGTACTTCCTCCTTTGCAAGCCGCTATCATTGATTGCAAGACCTTGTGGGGGATGCCTGCAGTAAATCTGTCGTTTGTACTTCCGCTCGTTTGTTTTGTGGTTATCACTGTATATGGCCACAGAATGCGTCGGGAGCATTAAAAAGGGAGGATAACAAATCTTTTTTCCGGATTTTGCTGGGAAAAAGATTTGTTATCTTTACAATTTTGTTGCAGTATTAAATAAAGCCCCTATCTTTGCACATATTTCACCAACGACTGATGAATGAACTTAAAGACTAACTTGCTATTCATTTTATTATTGCTGCTGTCAGTGGCAGCCCAATGTATTTTTGGCAACTTTCCGTTTGCCTTTTTTGCTTTTCCATTAGATGCTATTTTAGCCTTACTGTGGATTGCATTGATAGGATATGGCTATAAGGAGAAGCGTCATTCGGAAGCTGTCCGTCTGTGGCTTTCCCCGCAATGTACCTGCTGGACATTAGGCTGGTTTTTGGCCGGTTGTCTGGTGATAGGCTTGTTTCCCCAACTTTCTGCGCAAGAGGCTGCAGAGAAGTCGGGTCTATTTTCTCGTTTGGGTTGCTATAATTTTATGTCTTCCTGGATTTTTGTTACCGGATTATTCGGGTTGCTGACTCATTTGGGAATGATTACCGTAAGACGTTTTTTCACGCCGGGACGTAATCGGTGGCGTTTTATGCTGAATCATGCCGGATTGTGGCTGGCACTCTTTGCCGGATTTATGGGAAGTGCAGAGGAACAGACTTTACGCATTCCGGTATTTCGGGCTAATCCGAACAATGAAGCTTTTACCTCCGAGGGAAATGTGGTATACCTGGAGAAACCGTTGCAGCTGACAAACTTTACTGTAGAGCATTATCCCAATGGTACGCCACGCCGCTTCTTTGCCGAAGTGTCAATGGACGGAAAACCCATACATCTGGAAGTAAACCAGCCCTATTCGGCAAGCTGGGCAGAAGATTATTACCTGACTTCCTATGATGTGCATTCTGCCGAACCGGAATACTGCGTAGTGCAGATTGTGCGCGAGCCGCTGAAATACGTCATGCTGTTGGGCATTGTGATGATGCTGTGCGGAGGATTACTGCTCTTTTTAGCAGGACCAGACAAGCAGATGAGTAAATCTGTAAGTGAACTTGTTGACTGACTTTATATATAACTAACACTATTCTTGAATGATTACGTGGGATAATTTTTATTTGTTTGCCCTGCCTGCTATCGTTTTATGGGGAGCCGGAGCGGTTTTTGCCTTGTTCTCTAAAGGGCGGAGCCGATGGGCTATTGGGTTGACCTTGTCGGGTATACTGGTGTTTGCTGCCTTTATTACCGGATTCTGGCTGAGCCTTCAGCGTCCTCCTTTGCGTACCATGGGCGAGACCAGATTGTGGTATTCGTTTTTTATGGGTATATCCGGCTTGCTGACCTATCTTCGTTGGAAGTATCCCTGGATATTGTCTTTTTCCACTGTAGTAGGTGCGGTATTTGCGATTATCAATATTCTGAAACCGGAAATTCATGACCGGTCTCTCATGCCTGCCTTACAAAGCCCGTGGTTTGTCCCTCATGTCACGGTGTATATGTTTTCCTATTCGGTGTTAGGCTGTGCGTTCATTTTGGCCTGTATGGGACTTTACAAGCATCGGGAGAATTACCTTGAAGCCGCCGACAAGTTAGTTTATGCAGGATTGGCTTTTCTGACAGTCGGTATGCTGACCGGAGCAATCTGGGCAAAGGCAGCCTGGGGACATTATTGGAGCTGGGATCCGAAAGAAACCTGGGCAGCAGTTACGTGGACAGGTTATTTGCTGTATGTACATCTGCGCTTGTTCCGCAGGAATACTCCGCGTGCGCTATATTGGATACTGATTGTGTCTTTCCTTTCGCTACAGATGTGCTGGTATGGAGTGAATTACCTTCCTGCCGCACAGCAAAGCGTACATTTATACAACCGTTCTTAGCATTTTAACGTGTGAGATATTTATTGAGTTATTAAAATCTAATCAGTTTCTTATGAAGAAAAGAACAAAAATCATTTTTTCAGTGCTGGTGGTAGCTGCGGTATTGGCCGCAACCTATCGGGTGGTGAACCGTCCTCCTTCAGCCAGTTTGGAAAGCAGTGCTCAGATGGAAGAAATCATTGCGAGCAGCGGATGTATGGCCTGTCATACTGCCAATCCGGAATTGCCGTTTTATGCCAGTCTGCCGGTTGCCGGAAAACTGGTCAAGGAAGATGCTCGTCTGGCCTACCGCTCTTTCGACATGACTCCGATGTTAGAAGCCTTGAAAAAAGGAGAGAAAGTCAGCGAGGTAGATTTGGCAAAAGTAGAGAAGGTGATATTGGACGGCACCATGCCTATGGCCAAATATTATCTGGTGCATTGGGGGGCTTCGTTGAACGATACGGAAAAGCAGATGGCACTTTCGTGGGTGAAGTCACAGCGTGCAGCCTTCTATCCGAACCAGCTGGCTCATGCACAGTGGAGCAATGAGACTATTCGTCCGGTTCAGGACTCTGTACCGGTAGATATGCGGAAAGTGATTTTAGGAAATCTGCTGTTTCACGACGTACGTCTGTCGGCCGATAATACCGTATCTTGTTCCTCTTGCCACGGGTTGAATACCGGTGGAGTAGACAACAAGCAGTTCTCTGAAGGAGTAGGAGGTCAGTTTGGTGGAGTAAATGCTCCTTCTGTATATAACGCACATTATAATTTCGTGCAGTTCTGGGACGGACGTGCTGCAACGTTGGCCGATCAGGCAGCCGGTCCTCCTTTGAATCCGGTAGAAATGGCTTGCAAGTCGTTTGATGAGATTTGCGAGAAATTGAATGCGGATGCAGCTTTCAGCAAGGCGTTCAAGGAAGTGTATCCCGACGGTTTCAATCAGGCAAACATTACAGATGCCATTCAGGAGTTTGAAAGAACTTTGCTTACACCGAACTCACGTTTCGACAAGTACCTGAAAGGGGATAATGCAGCTCTGACAGCTGAAGAACTGGCCGGATATGATTTGTTTAAGAAATATAACTGTGCTACTTGCCATGTAGGTGAGAACATGGGTGGACAGTCGTACGAACTGCTCGGCATCAAGCATGATTACTTTGCCGACCGTGGTACGGAACTGACCATAGAAGACAATGGCCGTTTCAAGGAAACAAAAGACGAAAGAGACCGTCATCGCTTTAAAGTGCCCGGATTGCGTAATGTGGCATTGACTGCGCCTTATTTCCATGATGGAACACAGGCTACGCTGGAAGATGCCGTGATAGCTATGGCCAAGTACGAGGTAGGCGTCGATTTGTCAAAACAGGAAGTCGCACAGATGGTATCCTTCTTGCGCACATTGACCGGAGAATATCAGGGTAAGTTACTGGTGAATGAGAATGACTTGCAGAAATAAGTAAGTACATATACCTTAATATTATATAAGCCGTTTCAGTCGTAAAGATTGGAACGGCTTTTTTCTGTTATTTTCCTGCCGTTTTATTTGGTTTATAAAATAAACTTATTTATATTTGCATTAAAGCAAGAGAGAAGCGCGCCTCCTTGTCTTTATTTTTCGCTTTATGGTTTATAAAATAAACCATATTGAGTTTAAAACCTAAAACTGATTGCCTTATGGAAGAAAAGAAATTATCAGAACAAGAAAGTCTGGAACTGATTTCACAAATGATCCGTTCTACCCGGAAGAATATGGAAGTGGGCAGTGGAAACCAGTTTCTTTACTGGGGATATTTTACTGCGGCGCTTTCAGTACTGTTGTTTTTATTGGTGTACTATACGGGAGATGCCCGTTGGAGTATCGGCTGGTTCAGTATGTTTCTGTTCTGGGGCTTTATGCTTCGTATGCAGCGCAAGGAAACTCCTTCGGTAATTACGTATACCGACCGTGCCATTCTGCAGGTCTGGAAAGTGATAGGCAGCCTGTTTGTGCTGACCGTAGTCATCATGTCTTTGCTGGCATTCCACTACGGAGGAGTCAATTTTTCCTTGATGCTACCCCTTTCTCTGCTTTATAGCGGCATCGGAGTTTCCATTACGGGAGTCATTATCCGTAGCCGGCTGGTGATGTGGTCACCGCTGGTAGGCTTTTGTTTTGCCATTTACATGCTGATGGCCTATACCCTTCATCAGGCTGTTACCATTGACTGGTATCTGTACTTTGGATTGTCGTTTGTGGTCATGATGGTGTTGCCCGGCCATTATTTAAACCGAAAGGCCCGTAACGTATGTTGAAAGAACTGAATCCGTTGCTTCATTCGCAGCTCCGTTTAGCTGTGATGTCGATACTCTTGTCTGTGGACGAGGCTGATTTTGTATACTTGAAAGAGCAGACCAATGCCACGGCAGGTAACCTCAGTGTGCAGCTTGACAAGTTGAGCGAAGCCGGTTATATCGAGGTGGAAAAAAGTTTTGTGGGCAAGAAGCCTCGTACCGTTTGCCGGATGACCTCAACAGGGCGGGAGGCTATGGCTGAATATGTGGAAGTGTTGAAAGAGTATTTATCTGGTATTTAGGGAATTTCATCCTTTTTTAAGAGCCGGATTTTTACCCCGAGAAAACGCCTTTGCGTTTGAACTAAAACGCAAGTGCGTTTAACTTGAAACGCAAGTGCATTTAAGATAAAACGCAAGTACGTTTTGCATCAAACGCACTTGTGTTTTTTTCAGCATACTTTTACGGTGGTTGGAAGCCTTGTGTAAAATTAAAAAGTGTTGTTTTTTGCGTTTGGGAAGAATATATTGTGAACCTTCTAATTTTTATAAAAAAAGCAGTTGAAGTGCCTGTTATCCCGAAAAAAGTTTGTAGACTTGTGCCCGTTATTGTAAAAAACAACCTGATTTAAGAATTATGATTATAGGAATTGATGTAGGAGGAAGCACCACCAAGATTGTCGGGGTGAAAGACGGTGAAATCAGAAATCCGATGTTTGTCACTGCCAAGGACCCTGTCACTTCCCTGTTTGGTGCATTCGGAAAATATATATACGACCATTCTATCCAGCTTTCGGAGGTGGAGCAGGTAATGCTGACCGGAGTAGGAAGTTCATACATTCAGCAGCCCTTGTACGGTCTGCCTACGGCTCGTACGGATGAGTTTATTGCCAACGGTCTGAGTGCCCAGTATGCTACGGGGCTAGACCGGCTCATGGTGGTGAGTATGGGAACGGGTACTTCCTTTGTGAAGGTGGAACATGAAAAGATTCGCCATGTAGGCGGAATCGGTATCGGGGGAGGCACACTGATGGGACTGTCGCGTTTGTTATTGCATACGCAGGACATTCTGTGGGTGTCAGAACTGGCTGGAAAGGGTAATTTGCAGAATGTGGACTTGCAGATTCAAGATATTTGTCAGACTTCTTTGCCCGGATTGCCACTTGATGCCACGGCTTCCTTATTGGGTAAGTTGGATAACAATGTGTCTTCCGAAGATTTGGCGTTGGGCTTGATGCACATGGTGTTGCAGTCCATCGGACAGGCAGCCGTACTTTCAGCGCTGGAAATGGGAATCCGTGATTTTGTGTTGATTGGAAATCTGACCCAGTTGCCCCAGTGCCGTCCGGTTTTCGATACCATTGCACAGATGTACGATGTACGTTTTATCATTCCGGCAAATGCGGAATATCAGACGGCCATAGGAGCCGCATTGGCTTATATTAAGAAAATAGAAACAAGTCCGGTAAGGTGATGGGCCTTATCGGACTTGTTTCTATTGGGGAATCTTGTGTTTCCGTTATTTCTGCCGCAGGATGTCAGCCATCAGGTAAACCTGGCTTTCCGACAGGCCTTGTGCCGTCAGTGCATCCTTGTCTGCCAAGAACTGTGAGATGAACTCCTCATCCGATTTGCAGGCCGTTTCCGCTTTCCGGTAGTGAGTTAACGCCTGAGGTATGTTCCCCATAGCCAGATACACGTGACCTGAGTTCAGCCAGTCGTTGGCTTGTGGATTTTCCAAAGCAAGCAACTTATCGTACATCCGGACAGCTTCTTCGTATTTACCGGACATGAAATAGCACCAGCCGATGGCGCGTCGTGCCTTTTCCGGATGTGTTTCCAGGAATTCTACCTTATAGAATACCTTAATGGCCTCCGGATAATTCTTCAGTGCCGCAAGGCATTGACCGGTTTGCATCAGGATGTGTAGGTTGTCAGGGTCAAATTCAAGCACTTTCTGGAAGCAGAAGGCTGCCTGAGAATAATCACCCGACAGCTTGTGGCATTGAGCCAGATGCTTGAGCGTCCATAAATGGTTGGGTTTTATCGTATCTGCCTGCAGGTAAGCTTTAACCGCCTTGTCATAAAGTTTGCTTTTCTGGTAGGCAAATCCTAATTTCTGCCAGGTTTCTGCGTTGGCCGGATTCTGTTGGGCCAGACTTTCATAAAGTTCGGCGGCTTCTTGCATGTATCCCTTTGAGAAGAGATAGTCTGCAATCTGACCGTGATACGTTCCTTTCAGTATCAAAGGACGGAGCAGAGGATTGTTCCAGAAATCCAGTTTCTCACGGAAAATGTCTTGCATTTCCTGTTTGAATTTCCACAGTTTATAGAAGCGGTATAGATTGTGGATGTATTGCCGTTGTATATAGTTGATTTTCTGTTCTGTCGGATTTTCGCTGATCTTAATATCATTGAATATTGAGTCTTCTCCATTTAATTTGGAGCGCATGAAGGTCTGCTGGTCGGCAGGAAGTGACTGCATGGCCAGGCAGAAAGAGTATTTGTCCGAGTCGCAGAACATTTGAGAGTTGACAACCATACCTAACAACGATTTCTCATCGAATGCCTTGTCTTTATAAATCTGGTACAAGTCGGGCACTTTCATGCTGAACAGGTAAAACCAGTGGGCTGCTTCCTGAAAGAACGGGAAGGTCTTGAGTTGTGAAAAGGCAGTCATGTAGGTGTCGGCCCCTTCCAGTTGCAACTCTCCCAGTTCACGGATGTGGCTGTTTATCTGTTCCAGGTCTTTCTGCCATTCCGGGTTGAGGTCTTCTATGTCTTCTATTTCGATGATTTTTGATTCCGGATTTCTGAGATTGGGATTGCGCATCATTTGAGGAATGATTTCTTCCTTCATTTTTTTGTCTATCTTCTCTGTTTCGCGTGAAAGGAGGAAGATGATTTGTATGTCGTGCAGTTGTTTCAAGGCAGCAGGGTCATCTTCCATCAGCTTCAAAGCTGAGACCAATTCCGGATACAGGTTTATCCGGTCGGCCTGGAAGTAAGCAGCAAGGGCAATCCCCGTCAATGCCCGTTGGGTCACGGTCGGTTCCTTGGTTTGCTGATAAGCTATGAGTAACAGCAGGAATTTCCGGCTGTCAAAAAGCTGGAGCAGGTTGAGGGTGACGGCACTTATCATCACAGCTTTGTCGTTGGCAGCCATGGATGGTGAGAACAGAAGTTCACGTGCTTCCTGGTAGTCTTCTTCACTCCATTGTGTAGAGACCCATATCTTGTTGAACAGCTCATCGATGGTGTGCTCATGCAACGTATAACTGTGTATTCTCTGCACTTCTTCTTTGTTGACTTGCGACATGTCGAATGTGCGTTTAGCTGCTTCCAGCATGAAATCGAGTTCCTTGAATGAGTGTGGAGGGGTTTGGGCGAACTTGCGGAATGTGTCGGCAAAATAGCCATACGCCTTATCCCATTCTTTCAGGAAATACGTCTTGTCTGCCAGTTCATATCCCTTGCAAAGCAACTGATTGTAAATCGCTTCGCGCTGCGGGTCTTGTGTGCCCATTGCCATATATTGAAGCATGTACTCATAAGTCGTTTGTTGGGTTTCAATCTGCGACTTTAATTCCCAGTTGTTAAGTGTGGCTGCAGCTTCCTTAATTTGGGTGAATGCTTCTTTTAATCTTTTCTCGTTTAACAGTTGAATGATTTCCTTATGCATGATGTTGTTTCAGAAGTCTTAAAAAATACAATCAGAAAAATACCTTATTAAAAAACTTTTTCCTGTAGGCAAAAGTAATAATTATTTCTTACTTTTTATCCGTCGTATGTCTGCAAATGAAAAAAATATAGCCAAAAATGTTTCTGTTTCTTTCTCATTTTTAGAGTCTTAATTTTGGTTGGAGATTTTTTTTCAAAAAAAATGGTTTTTCGAATAGGGGTTTTACCAAAGATGTGCGTTATGAAGACAAAATCACCCGGCCAGGTGAAACAACAGAGAAATTAAACGTAAGACTTTTTTTTAAACTAAAAAACTAGACTTTATGAAAATTCAATTGATTGCTTTATCTTTGTGTGTGTTAGCAAGTACAAATCTGGTAAAAGGACAGGGTTTTACTCCTTCTGAAAATAAACACGAAATACGTTTGTCTGTCAGTGACGGACTGACACAAGGATCGGTAGATATATTGGGAATGGGATTGGCAGATGCCGTGACAGGGAGTAAGCGTACGGATGAAAACTACAGTTTGGTGTATGGATTTGGTTACCGCTATTCGTTAGGCCGTTTCAAGGTAGGAACAGATTTGGGTTTTTCTTCTTCCAACAGTAAACTGGCATTAGCTGGTGAACAGGCTCCTTCATTGAAAGAGAGTAATGTGAATTTCATGATTCTTCCAGCCGCAGAATTTGTATATTATAAAAGAGGCTTGTTTGAATTGTATGGAACGGCTGCTGCCGGTGTTAACCTGAGTCGTCACAAAGAAACAGCTTTGACGGATGCCGGAAAGAAGGCTGCCAAGAAAGCAGATTTGAGCACTTCGTTCGCTTATCAGGTAAATCCGATTGCCTTGAGGGTAGGAAATGACCGGATTGGCGGTTTTGTAGAAGCCGGATTAGGAAATAAAGGCTTTTTGACAGCTGGTGTAAGTTTGAAATTCTGATTATTCGTATTGACGGAATCATGATAATGAGAGCCGATAGAAAGGACATATTCAAATCCCGGTTTCAGGAACATTATTCAAGGCTGTGCCGTATAGCTTATGGATATGTTTCTGACCAGGACGACGCGGAAGATATTGTGCAGGAACTGTTTATCAGCGTATGGAACAAACGACTGGATGACATGCCTGAGAAGGAGTTTGCTGCCTATATGACTACTTCCGTGAGGAACAGTTGCGTATCCTTTCTGCGGAAGCGTAAGGAAGATACGGTGTCGATAGATGATCATCCGGCTTCTGCAAGTTGTATGCCGGATGAAACTCCTGAAGAAGGTAAGACGCTTCAGGATATATTGGACTCGGCATTGGAGACTCTTCCTTCCAGATGCAAGGACGTTTTTTTACTGGCCAAGCTTCAGGGATTGAAATATCGTGAAATAGCTGAGAAGTTGGAGGTGTCAGAGAAAACAGTGGAAAACCAGATGACAAAGGCTATCAAGCTGCTTCGTGCGTATGTGGCAGCGCATGGTGCGCTGTTAGTAACGGTGGCTGCCATTATTTTGTCCATTATTATAAATTGTGAATAAGACCATGAATAACAAGGAAGATATAGACCAACTGCTGGCCCGTTATTTTGCGGGTGAACCGCTAAGTCTTGTTCAGCAAAAGGAACTGGACACATGGATTGCGGCTCATCGACAGGAGTTTGAACAGATGCACAAGCTGATGCAGGCTCCGGTAAGGACTGCGGAAGAAATTCATTTTGATGCGGATAAAGCCTGGGCCAAAATTGAGCCGCGTCTGGAAAGCCGGACACGGGCAATGACATTCGAACGGAAGATGACCTTTTTCTTTTCCGTGGCAGCTTCGTTATTGGTGTTGCTGGGCATCGGTGCCTTTTATCTGTTCCGTGCACCGGCAGAAGAGGGCTTGTATTATGCCAATGCGGATAGAACAGTAAAGCAGATAGTTTTGCCCGACAGCTCAGAGGTGATTTTATATCCAGAGGCTACATTGTCTTATTATTTTTCGGATAAAGAAAAAGGAAGAATGACCACATTGAAAGGAAAGGCTTTCTTTCAGGTGAAAAAGATGCATGGAATTCCTTTTAGGGTGAAAACTGACTTTTTGGATGTAGAAGTACTTGGAACCTCGTTTTTGGTAGACGTGGCACAGAAAGAAAAAGCCGGAGTGTTTGTTAAAACCGGAAAGGTGCGCGTGGAATCTGCTGAACATGAAGTGGTGATTCAAGCCAATGAAAAGGCGGAACTGAAAGGGGGCGTCTTGAAAGCAGATACGATTCTTCGTCCGCAGGATGTATTCGGTGTGGACGATTCGGTACTGATTTTTGAGCAGGCACCCATTACGGAAGTGGTGAAGGTAATTCGGGAAAAGACAGGTATACAGATTGATTTGGCCGAAGGGTTGGAGAAAAATCTGATTACGACCCGGATAAACAGCAATGAGCCGGACATAGCCGGAGAACTGGCTTTTCTTTGTGGATGTAAATGCGAGACATTGGTGAAAGGAAAACATTACAGGTTATATGAAAAGTAAATGGCTGCTTCTCTTGCTGTGGATGTGCATGGTTGCACGACCGGAAGCATGGGGGCAGGAAGTCAAATCAGCGAATACGGTAGCGGAAGAGTGGATACAAGTGAGCTCCTCTTCCGCTACCGTATTGCAGTGGTTTGAATGGATTGAAAAAAGTACGGGAATCGTGCTTTCATATAATCCTGCACAGATGGAGTTAGGTGAGGTGCGCCGGATAGAGCCGGGAGGGAGAATGACGGTAGAAGAACTTTTGCATCGTATCCTCTCCGGTTATCAGGTGAAAATTGCTTTTGTACCTCCCCGCAAACTGGTGGTTCATGCACGGAAGATTGAAAGTTATGATGTCAGCGGTACGGTGTCCGAAGTGGACAGTGAAGAACGTTTGTATGGTGCGGTAGTGACACTGGAGGATAAGGATGGAAAGCAATGGAATACCATTTCGAATGGAAAAGGGATTTTCCGCCTGCATGTACCCGAAGGAACATACACAGTGAAAACTTCTTACATGGGCTACACTCCGCAGGTGCAGTCGGTCCGGGTGACGAGAGACTGTTTTATCCGTACCCGTATGAAACCATTGTTGTTTGAGATAGAAGAAATTACCGTGGAGTCGGGGAAAAGGGAAAATGAACTGGGAGAACTGACTCCGTCTAATTTGCTGGCTTTTAGTGGGGGAGACCTGTTCTCGCAGATATGGATTCTGCCGGGGGTGACTTCTTCTTTGGCCGGACAGAATTTTATGGTCGACGGGGGCGGATACGATGAGAACTTGCTGTTGCTGGATGGTGTACCCGTGTTTCATCCCGGACATTTCAGTTCGCTTTTGCCCGTGTTCAACGGGGATGCCGTGAAGAACATGGTCTTTCATAAAGGTTTCTTTCCGACTCCTTTGGAGGGACGGATTTCGTCGGTTACGGAAGTTAATCTGAAAGAGGGAAATAAGAAAGAGCATGTGCGTACCTTGACGTTGGACATGCCGGCTGCATCCGTCATGCTTGAGGGGCCGATTATCAAGAATAAACTGTCGTACATGGTCGGGGCACGCAGAAGCTGGCTTGATTTTTTCGATAGTCTTTTGTCGGAAGAAAATCGCTTGAACCATTCCACTTATGATTACAATGCTAAGCTGTCGTATAATTTTTCTCCCGTTACTACCCTTAACTTCCTGGCATACGGTGCCCGAGATGATTATCATTTGCCTCTTCAGAAAAACGGTGAAAATGTGTCGGTACTGCGTTGGGACAATCAGGCCTATCAGCTCTCGTTTGCCACACAGAAGGGTAGATTGGGAAATTCGACAGCGGTATTTTATTCTGCCCATACCAACCGCGCTTATATGGGAGAGATAAAAGAGGATACGGACGGATATGTACATAGCGGTATCAAGTCGCTCAACGTGACGACGGATTTTAGCTATTCGCTGGAGAATCTCTATCATGCACGTTGGGGAGTGAAATATGCGTATGAAGTCTACGATTTGGTTTCGCAAGGTGAGGAGATGCGGGTACGGCATGAGTCGGTGAATCAGATATCGGTTTATTATGACAACCTGTTGCGTATATCTCCGGAATTCTCTGTGCAGGTGGGGGTGCATGGGGTGGCCTATTGCCCACAGCATCATCAGTCGTATTATAGCATTCAGCCGCGTCTGTCGATGAAATATTTTCCGTCGGAGAGAAATCTGCTTTATCTGAACTTTTCGAAGATGGAGCAGTTTTATCATTTCCTTCGTTTTGACAGCTTTTCTTTGCCTACAGACTTCAGAATGCCCAGCATTGACGGTTTCAAGCCTCGTTCTTCTGAGCATTATGAGATGGGATGGAAGCATTTTATGAATTCTGGACAGTGTGAAGTCTCTGTGTACTATAAAACGAGGCGGAATGTGCTGGCCTTGCGTCCGGACACATGGGTTGAAGATGAGGGATGGCAGAAATACTTGATGGTAGGTAATGGAGACAGTTATGGGCTGAAAGGCTATTTATATCAGCACTGGAAGCGTTGGAGTCTGCAACTGTCGTATGCTTACTCCCGAAGCCGGGAGTGGTTTGGTGAGTTGCCGGAAAAAGGGAAGGTGCCCTCTTTGTACGATGTACCTCATCAGCTGGGAGGAGCCTTGTCGTATCAATTGACGACTCATTCTTCTTTCTCTGTAGGAGGTATGTTGCGTTCCGGAAAAGTCCGGTTCTTGAATGAAGATTATGAGCCTTTGTCGGTAGAAGAATTTCGTGAAAAGCGTGAGCCGCTGAATTATCGGGTAGATGTAGGTTATTCTTACCGGAAATCATTCGGCGATAAATTGCTCTTGCTTCGTTTGGGGGTATATAATGTCGTGGGAAACCCTTCCGAAGAAGATATTCTGAGTTTTTATTCCGTGCACTGGAGTGGCAACTGTTTGCCGTACGGAAGTCTCAGCTTTAAATTTTAAGGAAGAGTTACCGTTGTATTCTTTGTTTTTTGTGCGCATATTCAAACGAGATTGATTATTTTTGCAGCATCTATTGATGAGACAATGAGTATAAAAGAGCTTCAAGAGGTATATGCCAAGCATCCTAATGTGGCAGGCTTGGCTTCTTTACGTAAAAATAAGGATATAAAGACTGTTTATTTGGAAGGTATGCACGGTTCGTGTGCTTCCTTGTTTGCTTCGGTATCGGTCAAGACGATGCCGGGAATTCATGTGTTTATACTGAACGATTTGGAGGAAGCCGGGTATTTTTACCATGACCTGGTGCAGGTGGACGGAGAGGCTGATGTCCTGTTTTTTCCGTCTTCTTACCGTCGTGCCATCAAATACGGACAGAAAGATGCAGCCAATGAAATTCTTCGCACGGAAGTGCTGAGCAGACTGGAGCAGAAGAAGCCGGTCACGGTAGTTACTTATCCGGAAGCTTTGGCGGAGAAAGTGGTTTCACGGAAACGACTCTCGGATGCGATGCTGACCTTGAAAGTGGGACAGCAGGAAGATACGGTCAAATTGATGGAGACGCTTTCCAAGTATGGGTTTGAGCATGTGGACTATGTCTATGAGCCGGGACAGTTTGCCTTGCGTGGCAGCATTCTTGACGTGTATTCTTTTGCATCGGAATATCCTTACCGAATTGACTTTTTCGGAGATGAAATTGACAGTTTGCGTACGTTTGAAGTAGAAACTCAGTTGTCGAAAGAAAAGAAAGATTCTATCTGTATTGTACCTGAACTTTCAGGAACGGAAGGAGCGGATATCTGTTTTCTGGATTTCGTGGATAAAGACGCTACACTTTGGGTAAAAGACTTGCTCTGGGTGCGCGAACGTATTCAGGCCGTACACGATGAGGCGGTTTCTCCTCAGGCGCTGAAAGCGTATGAAGGCGAGCAGACGGAACTGATGAATTTGTCCAAAAAACTGATTGACGGAGCCGAATTCACGGTGCGCGCCCTTGAATTCTTCCGGGTAGATTTTGGACATAAGGCCTTAGGAACTCCGCAGGCACGCTTGTCGTTCGAGACCTCCGTACAACCAATTTTCCATAAGAATTTTGATTTGGTTGCAAGTTCTTTCACCGATTTCCTGCAACGGAAATACCGTCAGTATATCTGCTCGGACAGCATGAAGCAAACGGAACGTCTGAAAGATATTTTTAAGGAAAGAGGCGATGACATTACCTTTGAACCGGTAGACCGTACGTTGCATGAAGGGTTTGTGGACCATGCGTTGCGGGTTTGTGTGTTTACGGACCATCAGATTTTTGACCGATTCCATAAATACAACCTTCGCAGTGACAAGGCACGTAGTGGAAAAGTGGCATTGTCACTCAAGGAACTGAACATGTTTGAACCGGGCGATTATGTGGTACATATCGACCACGGTATCGGGCGCTTTGCAGGTCTGGTGCGTATTCCGAACGGAAATACTACGCAGGAGGTCATCAAACTGGTGTATCAGAATGAGGATGTGGTGTTTGTATCCATTCATTCATTACATAAAATTTCCAAATACAAAGGAAAAGAAGGTGAACAGCCCCGTATCAGTAAGCTGGGCACAGGAGCATGGGAAAAAATTAAGGAGCGGACGAAGACGAAAATCAAGGATATTGCCCGTGATTTGATTAAACTTTATTCTCAGCGTAAACAGGAGAAAGGGTTTAAATATAGCCCGGACAGCTTTTTGCAGCACGAACTGGAGGCCAGTTTCTTGTATGAAGATACTCCGGATCAGTTGAAGGCTACTCAGGAAGTAAAGGCGGACATGGAGAGTGATAAGCCGATGGACCGTCTCGTTTGTGGCGATGTGGGCTTTGGTAAGACAGAGGTTGCTATCCGTGCTGCATTTAAGGCAGTGACCGACAACAAGCAGGTGGCGGTGCTGGTGCCGACTACGGTACTGGCTTACCAGCACTTCCAGACTTTCAAGAAACGTCTGGAGGATATGCCTTGTAAGGTGGAATACCTGAGCCGGGCACGTACGGCAAAGGATACAAGCCGTATTCTGAAAGAGTTGGCCGACGGAAAAATCAATATCCTTATCGGTACGCATAAGATTATTGGCAAAAGTGTCAAATTCAAGGATTTGGGTCTGCTTATCATTGACGAGGAGCAGAAGTTCGGTGTAAGCGTGAAAGAAAAGCTTCGTCAGCTGAAGGTCAATGTAGATACGCTGACATTGACGGCTACTCCTATTCCGCGTACCCTTCAGTTCTCTTTGATGGGGGCCAGAGACTTGTCGGTCATCCAGACACCTCCTCCAAACCGTTATCCTATTCAAACGGAAGTTCATATATTCAATGAAGAAATTATATCCGAAGCCATCAATTTTGAAATGAGCCGCAACGGACAGGTTTTCTTTGTAAACAACCGTATTCAGAATCTGGTGGAACTGAAGGCGATGATTCTGCGGAATATACCTGATTGCCGGGTATGTATCGGGCACGGACAGATGCAACCGGAAGAGTTGGAAAAGATTATCTTCGACTTTGTCAATTATGATTATGATGTATTGTTGGCCACGACGATTATTGAGAGTGGAATTGACATCCCTAATGCCAACACCATCATTATCAATCAGGCGCAGAATTTTGGATTGAGCGACTTGCACCAGATGCGCGGACGAGTGGGACGAGGCAACAAGAAAGCATTCTGTTATTTGCTGGCACCACCTTTGTCATCGCTTACACCGGAAGCCAGACGCCGTTTGCAGGCCATTGAGAATTTCAGCGATTTGGGCAGTGGCATTCACATTGCCATGCAGGATTTGGACATCCGTGGAGCTGGAAATATGTTGGGTGCAGAACAGAGTGGTTTTATTGCGGACTTGGGATATGAAACTTATCAGAAGATTCTGAATGAAGCGGTTACTGAACTGAAAAATGAGGAATTTGCTGATTTGTATGCCGAGGAAATCAAAGCGGGTGAAGAAAAAATCAGCGGAGAGGAGTTTGTGGATGAATGTACGGTGGAAAGTGACCTGGAGTTGCTCTTCCCGAATGAGTACATTCCGAGCAGCAGTGAGCGAATGTTGCTGTATCGTGAACTGGATAAGCTTGAACTGGATAAGGATGTGGAAACCTTTAAGGCCAAGCTGGTTGACCGTTTCGGAAAAATACCGCCAGAAGGTGAAGAGTTGCTGCGTATTGTTCCGTTGAGACGTCTGGCCAAGCGTTTGGGCGTAGAAAAAGTGGTATTGAAGGCAGAACGGATGACGCTCTACTTCGTCAGCAACCTGGACAGTCCGTATTATCAGAGTGTGGCTTTTGGCAAGTTTATTGAATACATGGCCAAGAATCCTCGTTATTGTAATCTGAGAGAGCAGAACGGGCGTCGCAGCATGGTGGTATCGAAAGTGACAGATGTGAAGAGTGCGGTAAGCATCTTGCAGGAAATTGTCAGCATCGAAGCAAAGTAGCCGATTTCTCAAAGCAGTGACAAGGGGATTTCATTTCTGTTTCATGGAAAGTATTTTTATGATTTTCCAAGCTACATAAGAGGGGATTAAGTGGAGTAATGGTGTAACTTCACACCTAAAATTTGGAAAATATATGAAGAAAAGAGGATGGATTGTGCTGTTCCTGGCTTTTCCTTTGTGGATGCAGGGACAAAGTGCACGTGAGGAGATTGGAAAGAATCCGGCATTGGCTGCAGGAAAATATTATGCTTATCAGGCTCCGGAGGAGAAGTTGACTCCGGCTCCTGCGGGGTATGAACCTTTTTATATATCCATGTTTGCCCGGCATGGTTCCCGGTATCTTACAAAAGAGAAGAAGTATGCCGCGCCGTTGTCACTCCTTCTTGAAGCAGACGAGGAGGGAGTATTGACTCCTGATGGAAAGTGTGTGCTGAAGGTGGTGGCTTCTCTGGCCCAGGAGGCAGAGGGGCGTTATGGAGAGTTGACTCCGAAAGGAGCGCAGCAGCATCGGGAGCTGATAGACCGGATGTTCCACCGTTACCCGGAGGTGTTCAGTGACGGTACGCATGTGGATGCACGCTCCACATACAAGACCCGTGCTTTTCTTTCCATGGCTGCCGGATGTGTGGAATTGAAAGGCTTGAATCCTAAACTGAATGTTACGACACAGACCAGTGAGGCGGATGCTTATTATATAAAGTATAAGAATCCCTTGTATGAAGCACAGCATTTGGAGAATGTGGATTCCGTGTATCGTGCTGCCGACAGTGTGTATGTACATCCGGAGCGATTGATGAAACAGATGTTCCGTGATTCTGTTTACGTGGAAAAGCATGTGGATGCCGTGAAACTGATGATGGATTTGTTCGAACTTCATGGCATCAGTCAAAGTAGTTACAACCAACCGGATCTTTCTTTTTTATTTACTCCCGAAGAACAGTATGATTTGTGGCAGCGGAATAATTTTGAATGGTATTACGAAAAAGGGCCTTCTCCGTTGAGCGATGCGTGCATGTATAAACTGGAACGAAATCTGCTGAATAATTTCATCGAAACAGCTGATACGGTAATTGCTTCCCGAAAAAATGCAGTGACATTACGTTACGGGCATGACACGAACCTGGCTCCATTGGCCACGCTGATGGGAATGAACGCACTGCAAAAGGAGACTGTCGATTGGAATAAGATAGCAGATACATATCGCACTTATCGCCTGATTCCGATGTGTGGCAATGTCCAGCTTATTTTCTATCGAAAACAAGGCAATCAGGATATTTTGGTGAAATTACTGCTGAATGAGCGTGAAGTCACACTTCCTTTGCGGACGGATGTCTCACCTTATTATCATTGGAATGATGTAAGGGAATACTGGAAGCGGGTTGTAAAAGGAATTTCCCTTCCGGAAAGTAAGGATAAATAATCGTATCTGTAATATGTTTGTAAAAAGAGGTATTTGCGGGCTGGTCCTGAAAGTACCTCTTTTTTATTGTAATGGATATTGGGTGTAAATGTAACACAATAGAAATCTCTATGCAATACCTATGAAAATCATACGGGATACTTTTGCAGCAAATAAGGAAAGCAAATGAAATCTAAGATTGTATTGGTATTGTTATCACTGATGTCGGCTGGAGTTCAAGCTGGTGTGATAAAAGGTAAAATTAAGGATGCACAAACTGGAGAGGAGATTATAGGTGCATCGGTGATTGTAAAGGAAGACCCAGGAAAAGGAACGGTGACCGGATTGGACGGAAGTTTTAATCTGTCGGTGAACAGAGACAAATATACACTGGTCTGTTCTTATGTGGGCTATAAAAAATATGAAGTTAGCGTAGCAGCAGATAAGAAAGAAATTGTAATTCCTTTGAAGAGTGACGACGTTGCTCTGGATGAAGTGGTGGTGGTAGCTTCTAATCCGGGAAGAACTGAAGCAGGTGCAAGAGGCATCGAACGTCAGGCAATGAACGTGGTGAATGTGATGAGTGCGAAGGCGATAGAACTTTCTCCAGATATTACGGTAGCCAACGTGATTCAGCGAATGTCAGGTGTGACAATTGAACGTAACAGTAGCGGTGAAGGACAGTATGCCATTCTTCGCGGTATGGATAAGCGTTACAACTATACATTAGTAAATGGAGTGAAAATTCCGAGTCCGGATAACAAAAATCGTTTTGTGCCGCTGGATATTTTCCCGTCAGAAATGTTGGACCGTTTGGAAGTAACCAAATCTTTGACCGCCAATATGGAAGGTGACGGAATCGGAGGAGCGGTCAATTTGATTATGAAGGATGCGCCTTCTGAACGTCAGTTTACGGCAAATCTGTCAACCGGTTACAATGCAATGTATTTTGATCGCGATTTTCAGTCGTTCAATCACGGAGCGATTGTGAAGAAATCTCCTTATGAGCAGATGGGAATGCCGGAAGACAGCCGAGTAACAATGGATAACTTTACGACAGATAATCTGCGGATGAAATGGAACAAACCGTTGCCCGATTTGACTGCCGGATTATCTTACGGTGACCGCTTCTTTAACAATAAATTGGGTGTGATGCTGGCAGGTAGTTATCTGAATACGTATCGAGGAAAAGAAAGTCAGTTGTATTATCAGCCGGGAACAACCCACAATGGTATCGAATACCGAAATTATTCTTCTCAACAGACTCGTATCGGGGCTCATGCCAAACTGGATTATCATATCAATGCCAATCATAAACTGACCTGGTATAATGGATATATGGATATGAGAGAAGCAGAAGTACGTGACGGACATGACGACAAAGAAGGAGCCGTACGTATGAAGTGGAATCATCAGTATATTATCAATTCTACACTGAAAGGTGAACATGCCTTTCTGGAAGGTGGTGCACTTCGTTTGAATTGGTCGGCTGTACTTTCAAAGGCATACAGTGAAACACCGGATAATGCGGAAATCTTCTTATTGGGTAACCATGTACAGACTTCTGGAGCAGCCATCCGTCGTTGGGAGCATAACTCCGATAAAGACAAGGCCGGATACCTTGATTTGATGTATAAGTTGAAACTGGATGGAGGTTCTGTATTCGACTTCTCGGTAGGAGGTATGTACCGCGATAAGAAACGTGACAGCTTCTTCAATGAATATACCTTTAACTCTGCTACGGGAGTGAAAGATCCCCAGTATCAGGGAGAGGACTGGAATAACTACGATGAAATCTTGTTTACTCCGCTTAAGTACGGTAACATCAGTGATCCGTTAAACTATGATGCCACTGAAAAGATTGGTGCAGGATATGGAATGGTGAAATACACATACCGGAAATGGGAATTTATTGCAGGCGTTCGTGTGGAACATACCAATCAAGGCTATACATTGAAGTTCCCTACAGAGAATACAGATCCTGAAGGAAACCAGAAATATACGGATGTATTGCCGAGTTTCCATGCAAAATACGGAGTACATAAAAACGCGAACCTGCGTTTCTCGTATGCTCGTTCCATCAACCGTCCCAGCTTCTTTGAAATTGTTCCTTACAGCATTATCAATGAAGATTATAAGGAAAAAGGAAATCCGGATTTGAAACATACGGTAGCCGATAACCTTGATTTGCGTTATGAATTCTTCCCGAAATCATCTGAGCAGTTCATGGTAGGTATGTTCTACAAGAGACTGAAGAATCCGATTGAATACGGATTGCTGAACGAAGGACAGGATACCTATTATAAACCGATGAATTTTGGTAATGCTACCAACTTAGGAGTAGAAGTGGATGTAATGAAATATTTTAACTGGTTTGGAATAAAAGCTAATTATACCTACACGCATTCTTCCATTACGACCGAAAAGCGAATCATGGATGGAAATGATGTGAAGACCTGCACTCAGACCCGTCCGTTGTTTGGTCAGGCTGCCCATGTAGCAAATCTGTCACTGCTGTTCAAAAGTACCAAATATGGCTGGGAAGGACAGATTGCCGGAAGTTATACCGGAAAGCGTTTGAGTGATATTTCTAACTGGTATGATGACGATATTTGGGAAGATGGCTATATGCAGTTGGATGCTTCTGTAGAGAAAAGCTTTAAGAATGGTATCAGTCTTTTTGCTAAGGCATCTAACTTGCTGGATACTCCTTTGCTTCGCTTTATTCAGAATGGCCCTCGTACGAAGAATGTCAACTCTGAACGTAACAATGGCAATGTGATAGAGCGAAAGGAATGGCACGGACAGTCATTTATGCTGGGAATCAGATACAAACTATAATAAAGAGATAAAGAATTATATTGACTAACATTTCTAAATTATTACAAAATGAAACTGAAAAATTATTTGTTGGCCGGCACGGCTCTGGTAGCATTGTCTTTTATGGCAGCTTGTACAGAAGAAGACCCGATTGCAAACGGGGATGGAACTGAGACTCCCGGAAACAATGACGATGGAAATAACGATGAAAATGCCGATGGTGGAAATGGAGAGACAACTGACAACATCATTGTCTGGCCTGCAGATACGATAGTAAATCTGACCAACCATTACACAGTGCCCGAAGGTAAAAGCCTTGTAATCAAGGAAGGTGTGAAAATCATTGTAAGTACAGCAGGAGTAGGAGCCAATCATGTTCCGGTAGAATTTACCGTAAATGGAAACTTGTATTGTGAAGGTACTGCCGAAAAGCCTATCTTGTTCTCTGTTCCAGAAGATGAACGTACAAAAGAAAATATTTTTGCAGGTCTCTGGGGAGGTATTGTGGCTTCATCCACTTGTGAAGAAATGTTGATTGACCATACAATCATTGAATACACAGGAGGTCAGGTTGTGGAAGGTTCTCCTGCTGCTGCATCTGAAGTGTATACTGCTGGAGACGATGCCTATCCGCAGATTACCACCAATAACATCAATGGACATTATGTCATTACCAACTCTGTATTGCGCAACGGTTGGTCAGATGGTATTTATTTGATGGGTGGAAATGCCATCATCGCTAACAATGTGTTTGCTGCAAACGGATATGATGGCGCAGAAGCTGTGAACGTAAAAGCAGGATGTGTGGTCGATGTAGCTGGAAACGTCATGTTCAGCCCGAACACTAACGGTTTGAAACTCTCCAGCTCAGGTCAGAGTGATACACGTGCTTTGGCAAAAATCCAGGCATACAACAATACCATTATCAATGCAGGATGGCGTCGTGACGGTGAAAAAGGCGGTGGCGTGTATGTAGAAAAGAATGCCTTGGCCAATGTGTTCAATAACCTGATGGTGAACTGTAAGTTCAGAGCGATGACTCCTAGCTTCGACATTCCAAATGATCCGGAAGAAGGATACAATGATAAGTCAGTTATTGACTATAACTACTATGCTTCAGGTACACAGAAAAGTGACGTAGTGTTTGCAGATGAGTCTGGTGTGGCTTACTCTTGGGAAGGATATGCTTATGCGCATGAAGATTATAATGAAGGAGTGGTAGATGCACACAGTGTAATTACAAAGACACAGGAGGCATGTGCTACTAATGATCCGAAATTCGTAAACTATCCGATTAATGAAGTAGGTTTGACCGATTATGTATATCAGGACGCGTGGGATTTCCATGTACAGGCTGGCTCACCGGTACTGACTGGTGCTTACAATGGTAATGATGCTACTATGCAACCTTATTTCGGTACATCAGGTTTGACAGTAAACGGAAAAACTTATACCTCTCCGAAAGTGGAAGCTCGCTTCGGAGCATACGGTACAAAATAATAAAATCCTTTTCTAGGTTTTGTTAAGGCAGTTGTGAAACTGCATTTTTCCTTAGACGAATAAGTCCGGACATTCTTGTTTCGGACTTATTTTTTGAAAACTTTCAGCAGAGGAGTTTTCCTGATTTTATTCAGAATTGGGATTTACCTTTGCAACAACAAACAAATAATTGATAAAACTAAAATGATTATGATTTCATTAAAAAGAATTTTCTGTACATGTTGTCTGCTTTTATCGGTATGGGCAGTTTTTGCACAAGGTCCTTCAGAATGGAAGGCATTAGAGAAACCCTTGAATTTTTATCTGGCAAATGATTTGGGCCGTAATGGATATTACGACCAGAAACCTATCGCCGAATTGATGGGTCAGATGGCAGAGAATGTAGATATTGAAGCAGTGGTAGCAGCCGGCGATGTGCATCACTTTGAAGGCGTACGCAGTGTAAACGATCCGTTGTGGATGACCAACTACGAACTGGTGTACAGCCATCCGGAACTGATGATTCCATGGTATCCTATATTGGGTAATCATGAATATCGTGGTAATACGCAGGCTGTATTGGATTATAGTCAGGTGAGTGCCCGTTGGGAGATGCCGGCACGTTATTACACAAAGGTGCTGGAGAACGATGATATTACGGTGCGCCTGGTAATGATTGACACAGCCCCTCTGTTGGATAAATACCGTAAGGATACGGAAAAGTATCCGGATGCATGCAAGCAAGATATGGACAGGCAGTTGGCATGGTTGGATTCTGTACTGACATCTGCCAAAGAAGACTGGGTGCTGGTTGTGGGTCACCATCCTATTTATGCGGATACAGACAAGAATGATTCGGAACGCCTGGATATGGAAAAACGGGTAGACAGTATTTTGCGCAAGCATAACAATGTAAATATGTATTTGTGCGGACATATCCATAACTTCCAGCATATACGCAAAGCAGGAAGCAAGATAGATTATGTAGTGAACACTTCCGCATCTTTGAGCCGCAAGGTGAAAGCTGTAGAAGGCACTGTGTTCTGTAGCGGAGAAACAGGTTTCTCTTTGATTTCTGCCGATAAGAAAGAATTGTGCCTGTATATGATTAATAAGGAAGGCAAAGTGTTGCATACAGTAAGACAGACCCGTTAATGTGGCTTTCTGCCTGTTTCCATTATTTTGCAAACTCGACTTTGCGTTATTGTTTTAAAATAGATAATCCTCTCCTCATTTTTAGGTATTTTTGAGGGAAAGAGTAGCAATTTGGCAAAAAAAGAGACATTCGTTGGAACGGTGTCTCTTTTTTTGCTATTTTTGCACAGTTTTTGGGGCATTTGTGCCGAATCGACTATGAGGGGCATGCAGATGCTCAGTTTATTGGACTATATGAGAATAGTCCGGCATCAAAAGAAATCATTATTAAAACATAAAGCATGATACACAAAGTATTAATCGCTAACCGTGGTGAAATTGCTGTGCGCGTGATGCGTTCTTGCCGTGAAATGGGTATCCGTACCGTAGCAGTTTTTTCCGAAGCCGACAGAACGGCTCGCCACGTACTTTATGCAGATGAGGCTTGCCTGATAGGTCCGGCAGCATCTCGCGAAAGTTATCTGAACATAGATAAAATTATCATGGCTGCAAAACGTCATGGAGTAGATGCTATTCATCCGGGATATGGCTTCTTGTCTGAAAATTCAGAATTTGCACGCCGTTGCCGTCAGGAAGGTATCATTTTTATTGGTCCGGATCCTGAAACGATGGATGCGATGGGTGACAAGATTTCTGCCCGTAAACACATGATTGCAGCTGGAGTGCCGGTCGTTCCGGGTACAGAACAGCCGTTGCAGAGTGTAGAAGAGGCTAAGGAAATCTGTAACAAAATCGGTTATCCGGTCATGCTGAAAGCTTCTATGGGAGGCGGTGGTAAAGGTATGCGTCTGATTCATAGCGAGGATGAAGTGGAAGAAGCATACAATACAGCCCGTTCTGAATCTATGTCTTCTTTTGGTGACGATACCGTTTATCTGGAGAAATTTGTGGAAGAACCACATCATATCGAATTCCAGATTTTAGGAGATAATTTCGGAAATGCCGTACACTTGTTTGAACGCGAATGTTCTATCCAGCGTCGTAACCAGAAAATCGTAGAAGAAACTCCTTCTCCTTTCGTAACTCCTGAATTGCGTCAGAAAATGGGTGAGGCAGCTGTGGCTGCGGCTAAGGCTGTACACTATAAAGGAGCCGGTACGATTGAATTCCTGGTCGACAAGCACCGCAATTTCTACTTCCTGGAAATGAATACCCGTTTGCAGGTAGAACATCCTATTACAGAAGAAGTGGTAGGTGTAGACTTGGTAAAAGAACAGCTTCGTGTAGCCAATAATGAGCCGTTGCACTTCAAACAGGAAGATTTGAAACAGCGCGGACATGCCATCGAATGCCGTATCTGTGCAGAAGATTCTGAAAACAACTTTATGCCTTCACCGGGTGTTATCCGTCAGCTGATGGAGCCGAATGGTATCGGTGTGCGTATCGATAGCTATGTGTATGAAAGCTACGAAATTCCTATTTACTATGACCCGATGATTGGTAAACTGATTGTATGGGCTACTACTCGTGAATTCGCCATCGAACGTATGCGTCGCGTGTTGTACGAATACAAGATTACCGGTTTGAAGACCAATATCGGTTACCTGCGTCACATCATGAACGTGCCCGATTTTGTAGAAGGACATTACAACACATTGTTTATCCCGAAACATCAGGACATGCTGCGTGAGTGGGCCGGACAGAAAGAAGAGGAAACTGAAAACATCGCCATGATTGCGGCTTACATTGACTACCTGATGAACCTGGAAGAAAACAAGTCGGCATCAAGCGACAACCGTCCTATCAGCCGCTGGCGTGAGTTTGGCCTGAAAAAAGGTGTGCTGAGAATCTAAGTATTTTGAATTAAAGTAGAAGATTATGGAAATACATATAGGAGACAGAGTTGCGGATGTGACATTGGTCAGCAAAGAAGGTAACAAGGTACAGTTGACCATTGACGGTGTTCCATACGATGTAGACATCGTGATGGCGGAAAATGGTAGCTGCTCCATTCTGCACGAAGGAAAGTCGTACAATGCCGAACTGATTCGTAAGGAAGGTGGAAAAAGCTATACTGTAAATGCACATTATCAGTCATATAACATTGACATCATCGATTCACAGGCTAAATACCTGCGTATGCGCAAGGGCGGTGATGAGAAACAGCAGGATAAGATTGTTTCTCCGATGCCGGGTAAGGTAGTCAAGATTCCGGTGAAAGCAGGTGACCGTCTGCAGGCTGGCGACATCGTTGTAGTGATTGAAGCTATGAAGATGCAGAGCAACTACAAGGTAAACAGCGAATGCGTAGTGAAGGAAATCCTGGTAAACGAAGGAGATTCTGTCAACAGCAATCAGGTGATAATGACTTTGGATGTAATTAAAGAAGACGAACAATGACAACAGCAGAACAATATAAGAAATTTGAGGAGCTGGATAAGCTTGCTTCTCAGGGTGGTGGCGTAGAACGCGTGGAAAGACAGCACGCCAACGGTCACATGACAGCCCGCGAACGTATCGACATGTTGCTCGATAAGGGTACGTTCAATGAAATGGACAAGTTCGTAATCCATCACTGTACAGACTTCGGAATGGATAAGAATCACATTCCGGGTGACGGTATCGTATGTGGTTACGGTAAGATTGACGGACGTCTGGTGTACGTATATGCATACGATTTCACTGTATATGGCGGTACACTGAGCGCAACGGGTGCACAGAAGATTGTGAAAGTGCAGGAACTGGCATTGAAGAACGGTGCTCCGGTGATTGCCTTGAACGACTCAGGTGGTGCACGTATTCAGGAAGGTGTAGGCAGTATCTCAGGTTACGCTTCTATCTTCTACCAGAATACCATCGCTTCAGGTGTGATTCCGCAGATTTCGGCCATCTTAGGTCCTTGTGCAGGTGGTGCCTGCTACTCTCCGGCACTGACCGACTTCATCTTCATGGTGAAAGAAAAGAGCCACATGTTCATCACTGGTCCGGACGTAGTGAAGGCCGTGACACACGAAGAAGTGGACAAGGAAGAACTGGGTGGTGCTTATACCCACAGCAGCAAGAGCGGTGTAACTCACTTCCTTTGCGATACTGAAGAAGAAACTTTGATGAGCATCCGTGAACTGTTGAGCTTCCTTCCGTCTAACAACATGGAAGATGCGCCGATGATTCCTTGTACTGACGACATCCGCCGTGCAGAAGAGTCACTGATGACAGTCATTCCGGATGACCCGAACATGCCGTACGACATCAAGAACATCATTGAACCGGTAGTCGACAACCACTACTTCTTTGAAGTGATGCCTCACTTTGCCAAGAACATCGTGGTAGGATTTGCTCGCCTGGGCGGACGTTCTGTAGGTATCGTAGCCAACCAGCCTGCTTACCTGGCCGGTGTGCTCGACATCGATGCTTCTGACAAGGCTTCTCGCTTTATCCGTTTCTGCGACTGCTTCAATATTCCTATCGTTACTTTCGAAGACGTACCGGGCTTCTTGCCGGGATGCACACAGGAACACAACGGTATCATCCGTCACGGAGCGAAGATTGTGTATGCGTACGCAGAAGCTACTGTGCCTAAGATTACCGTAATTACCCGTAAGGCTTACGGTGGTGCTTACATCGTAATGAACAGTAAGCCGATTGGTGCCGATGTAAACTTCTCTTACCCGACTGCAGAAATCGCCGTAATGGGTGCCGACGGTGCCGTAAACATCCTGTACCGCAAGGCTACTCCGGAAGAAAAGGCGAAGGCAGTAGAAGAATACAAGGAAAAATTCTCTAATCCTTACCGTGCAGCCGAACAGGGTTACATCGATGAAATCATCCTTCCGAAGGATACTCGCTATAAACTGATTCAGGCATTGGAAATGACTCAGAACAAGAGCCAGAGCAATCCGCCGAAGAAACACGGTAACATGCCGCTGTAATCAGGTAGCAATTGTATAGATAATAAATAAGAAGAAGCGAAGAATTCCGCCGGTCATACGTGAGGAGTTCTTCGCTTTCTTGTATTGTGTTCACATTAGATTCTTTTTATATGAAGGAAGCATTCATAAAACTGCATCTTTCCATTCTCATTGCCGGAGGAACGGGGATTTTCGGAAAACTGATTTCCCTGAATGAAGGCCTGCTCGTGTGGTACCGTATGATGTTCGCCTCCGTAATGTTTTTTCTGCTGCTTTCGTTTCTGAAAAAGCTGCGGAAAGTGACCTTGGGCGATGTAACTAAGATTGGCTCTGTGGGATTATTGTTGGCCTTGCACTGGATATTCTTCTATGGAAGTATCAAAGCCTCCAATGTATCCATCGGCGTGGTTTGTCTTTCGCTGATGAGCATCTTTACCGCCATCTTTGAGCCCCTCATCAATCGTCATCGCATTTCCTTGCGGGAGATTCTGTTCAGTCTGGTAGCCGTGCTGGGCATTGTGCTGATATTCCATTTTGACACCCGCTACCGGGTGGGTATCTGTATGGGAGTCATTTCGTCGGCTTTAGCTTCTCTGTTTACCATCGTCAACAAGAAGGTAGCCGTGAACTACACCTCCAGCACCATGCTGCTTTACGAGATGCTGGGTGGTTTCTTAGGGCTCTCCTGCATCCTGCCGGCTTATTTGCATTACTTCCCGGTGCCCTCTATTCTTCCCGGCGCCCAGGATTTGATTTACCTGCTTTGCCTGGCTTCGGTATGCACCGTGGGACTTTATATTCTTCAGATTCAGGTACTGAAAGTCATATCCGCCTTTACGGTCAACTTGAGCTATAACCTGGAGCCTATATACAGCATCATCGGCGCCATGCTGATATTTCAGGAAGCCAAAGACCTGAACTTCAGTTTCTACTTAGGACTGGGACTGATTGTCCTGTCGGTCGTACTCCAGACCCTCAATGTGCTGTCGCAGCATCATAAGTTTATTCCTTCATTGTATGTAAAATGGAAACGTTAAAGAACCGTATCGTGAAACTGCTGGACACCCTGAACGAGCGGGTGTACGGCAAAGAAGAAGTCATGGCTCTGGCGCTGCTTTCGGCTGTGGCAGGAGAGAGCATCTTCCTGTTAGGCCCTCCGGGAGTGGCCAAGAGTATGGTAGCCCGCCGGTTGAAACTGATGTTCCGTGGAGGAACGGCTTTCGAATACCTCATGTCGCGGTTCAGTACCCCCGATGAAATATTCGGTCCCGTATCCATTGCCCGGTTGAAAAACGAAGACACCTACGAACGCATGACCGAAGGCTATCTGCCCACCGCTACCGTCGTCTTCCTGGATGAAATCTGGAAAGCCGGTCCCGCCATACAGAATGCCCTTCTGACCGTTATCAATGAGAAAATCTTCCGTAACGGACAGTTTTCGGTACGAGTCCCCATGAAAGGACTGATTGCCGCATCGAACGAACTTCCGGCTTCAGGACAAGGACTGGAAGCACTGTACGACCGCTTCCTGGTGCGTAAGCTGGTGGGCGGCATTGAAGACCTGTCCGATTTCGACCGGATGATTTCCACTGCCGACGAAAGCGAGCCGGAAGTGGACGAAAGTCTGGCAGTGAGCGACGAAGAATACCGCCAGTGGCAGGAACAGATGAAATCCGTCGGCCTGCACTATTCCGTGCTGGAAGTCATCCATTCCCTTAAAGACAAGCTGGAAGATTATAACCGCCAGCTGGAGAATGCTGATTCACCTTCCTCTGTGGCACTCTACGTGTCCGACCGTCGCTGGAAGAAAGTTGTCCGCCTGCTGCGGGCCGCTGCCTTTTTGCAAGGAAACACCGAGGTACGCCTGTCAGACTGCCTGCTGATGGTACACTGCCTGTGGAATGAGACCAGCCAGATAGACTGGGTACGCGATGCCGTACTGACGGCAGTAGGCGAGAGTGTGCGTGGCTACGTGCTGAACCTGTCGGGCATTGAAACCGATTTGCAGGCCTTGAAGAAAGAACTCGACTCGGCAGGAGCCTTGCGCGAACGGGCCGATGCCGGACTGCAACTGGTCGATACATACTACTATCAGGTGGAACGCGTACGCCTGGCCGGACGACTGCTCCTTTTTGCATCCGACTACCAGCAGTTGGACGACGTCGGCAAACAGTTCTATCTGCATAAAGACAAATACAAGACCGATTGCTATGTACTGAAGAAATACGACCCCTCCATGCGCAACAAGGTATCCCCATCGAAAGTCTATACCTTGCGCCGTGGCCGTCGTTCAGTATTTATCAACGACTATGAATACCCCTTGCTGTGCACTCCCGACTGTGCGTCGCTGCCCGCCATGGAAGTACAGGCGCAGGAAGACATCCCCGCACGCTTCAGCCAGCTGGAACAACGGCTCAGCCATGCAGAAGCCCATTGCGGCGACTGGGTGAAAGAAGAAGCCGACTACTGCGCAAACCACCTGTTTGTCGGGAAAAGAGAGAAAGAAGCCATGAGCCGGATACTGGGCGAACCGTCGAAAGCCCTGTTCCGCTATCGGAACGAGTTGGAGGAAATGAAACATGCATACCGGAAAGAGAACGAGGAATATCCGTCTGAAAGACCTGAAAACAGCCTATTTGGAGCAACTTCGTGAGCGAAGCCGGGCGCGGATGGAAGAATACCTTCAGCACCATACCGTGCTGGAAAGCGAACTGGAAGAGTGCATCTGGGATTATTATCGCCAGACAGCCCCTTCCTTGCAGGAATTCTATTCCCGCTACACCCCCGAATGGGAAGTCTTTTACGAGCATGAAACCCTGCAGCCGACCGATTTCCTGATATTCCTGCAACGAATGGAAACAGCCTTCCGCAAGCGCTATACCCTAGTCGAACTCGACGTATCCTATTACATCGGTCGCCTGTCCCGTCTTCCCGAACGGAGTGAAGAACGGGTAGCCTTGCAGGAACTCTTTCTCGACAAGTGGCACCATCTGCTCACGGTCAAGGAATATGACTACCAGTACCAGCACCTCTTCCGCCTGTGTGAAGGATTTCAGATTTTAGATAAATCGTTCGGCCTGAAAACGGAAGGCAATCTTCGGGGCTCGCGCGTGAAATGGCTGTTGCGGAACCATCCGGAACTCTATCAGAAAGTAATCCCCTACGAAAAAGCCATGGAGCAGAATCGCCAGATACGCGAGCTGGTGCGCTGCTTGGGAAAGAACGTGGGCGGACGGAAAGAATGTTTCGATTCCTTGTCTGGACTTCAGGCCGACAGTCTGATTCGTCATGCCACCCAGAGCGATGTAGAAGGTGTGACCTTGGGCGATGACCTTAACAGTCTGTTGCCCGTGGAGTACTGTTACCTCACGGATGAGGTGCTACATCCCTTCTTCATGCAACGTTATGTGGAGAAACGCCTGCAGCAGTTTGATTCCTTTTCGCATGAAGATACCTCCGCTCCCTCACCGGAGAAAAAGAAAGTCAGTTCGCAAGGGCCTTATATTATATGTATAGATACCTCCGGCTCCATGCGCGAAGGCCGCGAACGCCTGGCCAAATCGGCCGTGCTGGCCATTGCCCGTCTGACGGAGGCCACTTCGCGGAAATGTTATGTCATCAATTTTTCGGAGGATATACAAACCTTGCTGATTCGTGATCTGAAAACCGATTTCCCGATGCTGGTGGACTTCCTGCAACGTCGTTTCGATGGAGGAACCGATGCGCGTCCAGCTTTTTCTGAAGCCTTGATGATGCTGCGCACTCACGGCTGGCAACGTGCCGACGTGGTGATGATTTCCGATTTTGAGATGCCCCCTCCCGATGACGCGTTGCTGGCCGACATTCACTGTGCCCGTTTGCGGGGTACTTCCTTCTATGCGCTGGTGTTCGGTTCTCATCCGGAAACGGACTACCTTCATGAGTGCGAAAAGTACTGGGATATGTATTAGTTTGAAAAATTATTTTGATTTTATTTTTCGCTTATTTCTGGATAAAAGATTTGAATGCGAGATTTTGCTTTCTTTTTGAATAGCTGAATTTCGCATTTTTTCTTGTCGTAGATTTTACTACCCCTTTCAGAAGCCTTCTGGAAGGGGTGACTTTTGTGTAAAAATGAAGGTTTGGGCGAATTTAGGTAATCAAACACGAGAAAATCTGTGTGAAAAGCGAGATTTTGGGCGAAAATGCCGAGGAGTTTAGAGGAAAACCCTAAAGAGCTTTTTGGAACTCTTTTACGTTTGGAGGAAAACGCAAGTGCGTTTGAACTTAAATGTACTTGCGTTTTTGGAAATGCGCTTTTGGGCGTTCTGAGAGGGGAAAGTAAGTGAAGACTTTTGAGGACTTTCGTTGCTGGAATGAGATAAATTATGAATGAAGTGAAAGTGTCTTTTTGTAGCTTTTTTTATGAGACTTGTGGATTATGGACGTATGTTTATAGTTCCAGGTGTAATTATGGTGAAATATTTTCTGATTTGATTTCTGTTTGAATTTGTGAATAGGTTTTTCCTTCTCAAAAAGAGAATTACAGAATCTTGGAGGGGTAAACTGGAAAGCCTGGATGTAAGATTCAAGTAATTGACATTTTGTTAATGAAAAGTATTTCAGCATCAAAAATTAGCTTTCAGTCATAAGAAAATATGAAAAATATATGTTACTTTTACGTTGTGACTATTGTTGCAATTCTATTGTGTGCTATTGTTTTTTTGATTGTCTAAAAGATTAAAAACGGTAAAACACAGAGGAAAATATGATACTATATGGCAATCATTTGGGAGTAAAATAATTCATGTATGAAAGTTTACATTAAAAAACCTTGGAAAGAGATTTTGATTTGGGGCTTCGTTTCTCCAAGTGTTATGTATATGTTTATTGAGATTTATAGCAAGCAAATAATTATCAAACTAGCAATTACCTATCTTATAATTGTTTATGCGTTAGCTTTTTTAGTCTGGGCCATTTATTTCAATTATTTAATCTTATACGACAATCGCATCGTACTGAAAAACAGAATTTATAGGTTTTGGAGTCGGACATTTATGTACCAAGACATAGAAAAAATTATGATAAAAGATGATTTAGGTCAGTACAATTATGTATATTTTCAATTTGTTTCAAACGGAAAGAAATCACATAAGTATCTTGTGTCAAGTATTGATCATCGCCATGATTTAAAACAAATAACCGAAGAACTACTTCGGAAAGAGATAAATGTAGAAGTTAGTGAGAGTGTAGTGGCACGTTTTTTTAATGATGTAAATTAAAGTAGAATGAATAGTATAAAGAATTATCGAAAAAAAAGATGCTTGTTCTACGATTTTATGAAAATAAGCAGTATATTGTTGGGAATCGCTATGGTCATTACTCCCTTTATCACAGGTAAACTGCCTATTATTGCAATCCCTGGATTCGTTAGTGTTCTTTATGTTACATTATTATTTCGGCGCTCTCTGCAGTATGTAATTCTTACAGACGTATCTTTGATAATTCGGCATCAGAAGAATCCAAAATATGAAACGGTCGTTTATTTTTCAGAAATAGACTCTGTAAATTTAGAGTATTCTTCTATTGACGGATGCAAATTGGGTATTAAACGGGGGTATATCACGAAAGACTACATTTTATTGTTAGTCGGAAAGAAAGAAATGGGTGAACTAAAAAAAGATCTGGAGAATTATGGCATTCATGTATGGGAACTTTAAAAAGGCGCTATGAAATATTTTGTGTAAATGGAAAATACGGGATTCAAAGTGAGTTCCGTATTTTTTTTACTTTTTACATTTACCGAATGAAGAAGATTAGTAGTTTATCCCCCTCCCTTCAAAATAGTATTCTTCATCTTAAAAGAAAAAATTTCACAAAACCGTTTGTTTGATTTGGAAAATATCATACATTTGTATGTGTAAGATATTGATAATTAATATATTAAATATAATAATAAATTAAAAATGAATATGGAATTAAAGAACGAAATTACGAAATTCAATCTTAGAGAAAATGGTGAAATTGATAAGGATGATAAAAATGGCAAAATATCTGAAGCATTTAAACCAATAGCTGAAATGATATTATCAGGATATTTTAAAGTTTCCAAGAACAATAGTGCTTCCTATGTGACCGTGCATCCGACTTGTGTGGAAATGTACTACCATGAAGAAGGGGAAGGAGATGATAAAATTAAAGATTATATTGTTTATCATAGAAATAGTAATGATGGTAAAAAGGAGGTATCTGTTTTTCCGTTAGGGGTATTGCATAACCACGTTTCCGGAATAGACTTAACTTTCGAAAGGATGGGAGAGAACAATAATCCAATTCGTTTCTCTGCTTTGATAAGGGAATTCTGGGTAGATAAAAGTCATAAGATAGAAGAATCGCATGAAAATTACGGTGAAGAAAACATCAAAGCATACACTGAATCTAACCCGGAAAAACGATCTACTTACCTATACGAGGCATTATATTCGCAATATTCTGTATTCGATGGCTTTAGTGTGCAATGGGTTGACGGTAATGAAGATGAAAGAAAAGAGATTCGTTGTGTGAAAAACAGATTGAATGTGGCTGAGTATGATCATTTTGAAAAGATACCTGCATCAAAGACAAAGGAACAGCTAACGAAAAATAAGAACTACAAGCAATGTCAAAGAATGTGGAGTTACTCTATCAATGAGGATAAAACTAAATGAGATAAGCTATGATACCGGACTATGGATGTAACGCAGTCTATTTCTCTGAATGGCTGAAAAAGGATTACTCTGACATATACAAAGGATTGGTAAGGATATTGAACAAGCATAATGTGGCTTATGATATCATACCCAACACTAAGGATGTATGGTGTAGAGACTACATGCCGCTGCAGCTTGATAAAGAGAGATACCTGTGTTATGAATACAAGCCTGACTACCTGATGAATAGTGCAAGAAACCGGAAATACATTACAGATTCACTGAATGTATGCCGGGATATGCAACTGAATATAAAGGAAACTCCCCTTATTATGGATGGTGGAAATGTCGTCAAGGTTGGAAATAAGGCAATAATGACAGAAAAAGTCTTTGTGGAGAATCCATCCATGGATGAAGATTCGCTAAAGAAACAACTGGAGAAACAGATGGAATGTGAGGTTGTCTTTATCCCTTGGGACAGGAATGAAAAGTATGGCCATTCTGATGGAATTATCAAACCTATCTCAGACAATACCATACTGATGACCAATTATCATGACTTTGATAGGGAATACACCAATGAAGTTGTCAAAAGGCTTTCCTGCAAATTTGAGATAGAGACACTTTCCTATAAAGTCAGGAAAATTGCTCTAGAAAGTTGGGCTTACATAAATTTCCTGACTGTAGGCAAACTGATTGTATTGCCAGCTTTAGGGAAAGAAGAGGATGAACAAGCATTGTCACAGATAAAAAGATATTATCCTGAATGTTGGGTTGAACAGCTCAATATCTCAGACTTGGTAAAAGATGGTGGAGGTCTTAACTGCGTAAGTTGGTGTAGATGCATTTGATTATAGAAAGAAGATACTCATCAGGAGTCTTCTGACTGCGTTTTTGGCTCTTTGGGATTTCATGATGTCTTTTTTGTGTGCTTGTGTTATGATTGGTACTTTCTTGTCTGGTCTTCGAACATAGTGGTTTGTTTTTACAAAGGTAAAAAAATATGTGTTCCGACATGTTTTATATAAGAAAGTTTGTCAACGGATCCCCAGGCATTTCTGAATATTAAGTGAAATGCCTGGGGAGTTAAGCTCATAAACTCTTTTATTCCGCATTCTTTTTCAACCATTCCTGTCGGCGAAGGTCAGGAAGGTGTTTCACTTTGAAATGTTCGAAGGTGGCATTGAAGCCGTTTCCGTCGGGGCTGGCTGCCATGAGGCCTACGTGTACGGGGGTGTTGTCCTGAAGCCAGGCGTTCCGCATCATGACGTATTCCTTGTCGTTGAACGAATAGAATATTTCCACGGCATCCAGTCGTCTTACCGCTTTAATCCATACGTAAGGAACCGGCTTGTCCAGTGCGATGACGCTCCAGTCGGAGGTCTTGTGGGTAACTACGGTACTCAGGTTGAATTTCCCGTCTACAAACTCAATGCCTGTCTTGATGTAGTTTTCATGGTCAATGCGCAGCATCAGTCCGGCCTGGTCGAAACGGGTTTTATAGTCTCCAGTCACTTTTACCTTGACCTCAAATTCGCCTCCGTAAGTTGTGTAATAGAATGGGGCGTCATCTACGGTAAAACCATAGTGTGAAATGCGCCAGTAGTCACTCTGTGGGGTGACGTACATGGTCAGTGCCTGGTTTTCTATTTTCCATTGTTCGGGTTCGTTGAACCATTGCATTTTTTCCAGTGACTGGGCCATTCCGCATTGCAGGGATGCCCAGAGGGCCATACCTGTTATAAGTCGTTTTTTCATATCTGATAATTTAATTACGATTCCTTTGATATATTTGCTGATAAAATCCGTAGGGAAATTATCTTTGCAAATGTAAGATGCCGGAAAAGAATCTGCAATGATTATTAATAACCATTTTTGTATGAATATAGTCGATGAACTGAACAATGAGTTTTCAAAACAGAAATCGCTTTACAAGGTAGGGCAACAGCCTGTGGCAGAACTGGAAAAATACAAGCAAATTGCCATGGGGTATGCGGAGATGGAAAATGCGGTATCTGTGCTGAGTGATATGCATACGAATGTGAGTTACGTGTACTATGGGCGCTTTTCTCAGGTGTTTGGTTGGAATCGTGAGAATGGTACGGAAGAGAAAATAGATTCTATTTGGGAGGAAAAGATTTTGAAGCAGATTCATCCCGATGATTTGCGCGACAAGTATTTGCAGGAGCTTCGTTTCTTTCACTTTGTGCGACGTCAGCCCAAGACAAAGCGGACTGATTTTTATCTGGCCAATAAGTTGCGTATAAAGGATGCGCAGGGAAACTATCAGTTTGTGCTGCACCGGTTATTTTATGTTCCTTCTCCTATAGGGAATAGTTTGTGGCTGGCATTATGCGTGTATACTCCATGGTTATTCGGCTTTTCTGGCAAGAGCAGGGTCGTTCATTCGGTTACCGGAGAAATGATGGAATTAGGCGGTCAGGAGGATGCACAAATCTTGTCGGACAGAGAGAAACAAATTCTCCGGTTGATAGATAAGGGTTTGATGAGCAAGGAGATTGCCAGCCAGCTTTCTATCAGTGTGCACACGGTCAGCCGGCACCGTCAGGAGATTTTGAGCAAGCTTCAGGTGAAAAGCTCCATTGAAGCATGTAGGGTAGCGAAGGAGTTGGGTATTTTGTAGAGTGTTTGTGATTTTTATCAGGAAATGTACTGTTTTTTCGGTGAATAGATGTTTTATTCTCCGATTTTTTTCGGTGAATAGATATCTTATTCACCGAAAAATCATTATCTTTATTGCTAAAAGTTACTATATGTATTTACATGAAAGAGAAAACTGGTGGCAGTTTACCTACGATAGTAGTAAAGTACTTAAGCTTTTAGGGCGAATCAGGGTGAAACAAGGTATGGTGTTAGGTAGTCTTTCTACTCTTGGATTTGAATTTCAGGATGAGGCTATGCTTTCTACCATGTCTGTCGAACTGGTTCGTTCTTCGGAAATTGAGGGTGAAATGTTGAATTTGCAGGAAGTGCGTTCTTCTATTGCTCGTCGTTTAGGTATTGAAACGGCTGGTCTTGTTCCAGCTTCCCGATATGTGGAAGGAATAGTGGAGATGTTATTGGATGCTACGCAAAATTATAAAAAGCCTTTATCTGACGACCGTCTTTTTGGATGGCATAATGTATTGTTTCCGTCTGGAATAAGTGGATTGTACAGGATTGAAGTTGGGAAGTATCGCACAGGTGAAATGCAGGTCGTTTCGGGAGCAATGGGGCGTGAAAAGGTTCATTATCAGGCTCCCTCGCCAGAAAAAGTACCCGAAGAAATGAAACGTTTTATTCAGTGGGTTAATACTGAAGAAGATATAGACGAAGTAATTAAGGCAGCAATTGTTCATTTATGGTTTGTATCTATACATCCTTTTGATGATGGTAATGGACGAATTACCAGGGCCTTGACTGATATGATGCTGGCACGTTCAGAAAATACAGGCAAACGGTTTTATAGCATGTCGGCTGAAATTAAGTTAATGCAAAAAGAGTATTATGAAATATTGGAAAGAACTCAGAAAGGAGATGGAGACATTACGGAATGGCTTCTTTGGTTCCTGAAGTGTCTTGAAAAAGCATTGGATTCAACACGAGATACATTGGCTGCTGTGCTGGAAAAAGCCAAGTTTTGGGAGTATTTTAGGGATATAGAGTTTAATGTGCGGCAACGTAAACTGATTAATATGCTGTTTGATGGTTTCTTGGGTAAACTTACTTCTGGTAAATGGGCTAAAATTGCTAAATGTTCGTCGGATACGGCTTTGAATGATATAAACGATTTGATTGCCAAAGGTGTGTTGGTAAAGAATAATGAGGGAGGTAGAAGTACAAATTATTCTTTAGCAAAGTTACATTGCATAGATGAAATGTAGGGGTAACAAGAAAGTATGATTGGATGATATAAAAAATGGAGTAATTTTGTAGATTTGAATTATCAGAAATTTGCAGAAAGATTTTCAAGTTAGCACTAAACCTAAATAATAAACCATGAAAAAAATGTTGTTTTTATCGGCGCTGCTTGCATGCGGGCCGGCCTGTTTTTCTCAGCAGGCAGAAAAGTTTCCACTGGGAGATTATGTAGAACTGACCGACACGAAGCCGCACGACGGGGATGAAGTGTGGAGTAAGATGACTGCTCCGGTTCGGTTTTGTTGGGGAACGACGGATGTGCGTTACAAGAAACTGAATGTGCCCGACGTGAAAGCTACTGGTACGCTCCGGCTGAAGGCTTGGAAAGGAGAGCGTGTGAATGCACAGGCTGTGCTTTGGACGCAGAAAGAACTGGAAGGAGCGGAAATTGCTGTCAGTGAATTGAAGAACGGTTCTTCGGTAATTCCCGCCTCGGCCGTGAATACGTATTTTGTACGTTATGTAATGACGGATGAATTGAACAAGGATGGAAGTGGGGGTTGTGGCCCTCGTGAGAATAAGGCAGAGTGGGATTCTTCCATGGTGGCCGATGTGCTTGATATTGTGCGGGTACGTGAAGTTCAGGCGCGCAGTACGCAGCCGGTGTGGCTGAATGTATGGGTACCTGCTGATGCACGCCCCGGAAAGTATAAAGGTACGCTGACGGTGTCTGGAAAGAATTTTGAGGCCATGAAACTGCCGTTTGAAATCGAGGTAGTGAACCGTACGTTGCCGGAACCGCAGAAATGGGCGTTTCATTTGGACTTGTGGCAGAATCCGTATGCCGTGGCGCGTTACTATCAGGTGCCGTTGTGGAGCAAGGAGCACTTTGATGCCATGCGTCCTATCATGAAGATGTTGGCAAATGTGGGGCAGCGGGCTATTACCGCCAGCATCATGCACAAGCCTTGGGCCGGACAGACGGAAGACCATTACGATAGCATGATTTTCCGGATGAAGAAGCTGGACGGTACGTGGGTGTACGATTATACGGTGTTCGACAAGTGGGTGGAGTTCATGATGAACGAAGTGGGTATCAAGGATTTGATTAGCTGCTACACGATGATTCCATGGGCGTTGAGCTTTGATTATTTTGATCAGGCTACCAACCGCGTACAGTTTATCAAGGCTGCTCCGGGTGAGGAAGCCTATGCTGAATACTGGGGTACGTTCCTGAAAGATTTTTCCCGTCACTTGCGTGAGAAGGGGTGGTTTGAAAAGACGGCCATTTCTATGGACGAACGTCCTATGGAGGCTATGCGTGAAGCTATTAAGGTGATTAAGGCGGCCGATCCGGAATTCAAGATTACATTGGCCGGTAATTATCATGAGGAGATTCAGGGAGATTTGTATTATTTGAGTATCCCTTATGGCAATCAGTTTCCGGAAGAGGTAAAGGCAGAACGTGAACGGAAAGGACAAATCAGTACGGTGTATACTTGCTGTACGGAGGCTTTCCCTAATACATTTACTTTCTCTGAACCTGCTGAAGCAGTCTGGACGGTGCTTCATGCGGTGGCTGGAGGATATGACGGTTATCTTCGCTGGGCAGTAAACAGCTGGCCGATGGATCCGCTGCGCGATTCACGTTTCCGTACGTGGGCAGCTGGTGACACGTACAGCATCTATCCTGGTCCGCGTAGCAGTATCCGTTTCGAACGTCTGGTGGAAGGTTTGCAGGATTGTGAGAAAATCCATATCCTTCGGGAAGAACTGGCAGCCAAGGGAGCAAACGGAAAATTGAAGAAGCTGAATGTCAAACTGTCGGAATTTACACCGGAAGGTTGGATGAAGACGAATAAGAAGTCGCCTGCCCTGATGGTGAGTGAGCTGAATGCCTTGCTCAATGAGATGTAAAAGATGTATCTGCAGGAAATAAAAAAGTCCGGTCGCAATGGCCGGACTTTTTAGTATGATAAAATCAAATGAGTATTTATTTCTTTGTGCTAGGAGTGTAACGTGCGTTCAAGCCGTCAACGATTTCCTGTGTGATATCCAGTGACTTGTCTGCAAACAACAGGTTGTCCAACTGAGTGTTGCTGATAATCAGGCTGTAGCCTTTTTTCTGGTTGTATACTTTTAAGAATGAGTTGATAGAATCACGAAGCTGCAGGCTGTTCTTCTGGTTTTCAGCCTGGAGGTCAGCATAAAGCTTTTCCTGCAATTGCTGCAAGTCACGCTGTTTCTGCAACAGACGTGCGTTTTCCTGTTCTGCACGTTCGCGGCTGGCAAAACCGTTGTTTTCCAGTTTACGCTGGAATTCTCTCATTTCGCCGTCCAGTTCTTTTGCTTTTTCATTCAATGTCGTACGGATGTTTTCTTCCTTCTGAATCATCAGTTCGTTCAGGTCATTCCAGTAGCGATATTTAGTGAGCAGCGAATCAACTTCTACGTAGGCAATCTTCATATTTGTACCTGCTACTGCCGGAGCAGAAGCTTCAGTAGAAGTTCCCTTGTTGTCTGTGCATTGTGCAAACAGGAATACTACGGCAAGAGCCAGGAGTCCTTTCAAAACATTCATTTTTTTCATAATGATATTGATATCGTTTTTTAGTTAATTATTAGCTTCATTGTTCTGTTGCTGCCGACTGTCTTTCCGGAATGGCGTGAGGATTGATGCGTTGGGCTTCACGGTCTTGCGATTGCACGCATCCGATACCTCTTTTCCGCATGGCCTTGCTTCCGCTGACGTGTGTGTTAGGGAAGCGTCCATTCTTCTTGAAAAGTATTTTCACCGATAATAGCGCTATGCAGATAGCAACTATTAACAAAGTTATCAGGAGAGTCTTGAGCATTTCTATTAATTTTGTGGTGCAAAGATATAGTTTTTGTCACGATTCCTCAGGGTTTTGTCTTTAAAAAAGCCTTTTATGTGAGGAAAAACGCTGTATTTAACTTTTGTTCGCATCTAATTTTTAATCGTTTATTGAAATACTTTTATGGAAAAGAAAGATTTGAAGCCGGCATCGGTTTTTCATTATTTTGAAGAAATCTGCCGTGTGCCGCGTCCTTCCAAGAAGGAAGAAAAAATCAGGAATTATCTGGTGGACTTTGCAAAAGCCTATGCGCTGGAATATAAAGTGGATGAGGCTGGAAATGTCTTGATTAGCAAACCGGCTACCGCTGGTATGGAAAATCTGAAAAAAGTGGTGTTGCAGTCGCACATGGACATGGTATGCGAGAAAAACAACCAGACGGTACATAATTTTGAAACAGACCCGATTGAAACTTACATTGACGGGGAATGGCTGAAGGCGAAAGGTACTACACTGGGTGCTGACAACGGTATCGGTATGGCGACTGAACTGGCTGTGCTGGCTGCAGATGATATTCAGCACGGACCGCTGGAGTGCTTGTTCACCGTAGATGAGGAAACGGGACTGACCGGCGCATTTGCCTTGAAAGAAGGTTTCATGAGCGGCGATATTCTGATAAACCTGGATTCGGAAGATGAAGGTGAATTGTTTATCGGCTGTGCCGGAGGTGCTGGTACTACAGCTGAATTCCCTTGCCCTATGACAGCAGCTCCTGAAGGTTATTTCTTCTTCCGTGTGGCAGTTAAAGGATTGACCGGCGGACATTCTGGTGACGACATCAATAAGAAACGTGCCAATGCCAACAAGTTGCTCGACCGTTTCCTGGTAATCTTGATGAAGCAGTATGATTTGCGTCTGAGCCACATTGACGGAGGTAACTTGCACAATGCCATTCCGAGAGAAGCCCATGCCGTTTGTGCCGTGCCGATGGCTGATAAAGAAAATGTACGGGTGGCATTGAATATATTCCTGGCTGAGGTAGAGAATGAGTTTGCGGTGACGGAACCGAATCTGACCATGGAACTGGAGTCGGAAACTCCTTGTGCGGAGGTAATGGAAAAAGAAGCCATGACACGCTTCCTGCATTCCCTGTATGCCGTGCATCACGGAGTGTATGCCATGAGTCAGGATATGGAAGGCTTGGTGGAGACTTCTTCTAACTTGGCTTCGGTGAAGATGCGTGACGGCAAGATTGTGGTAGTGACCAGTCAGCGTAGTTCTATCCTTTCTTCTCGCAAGGATATGTCGCAGATGGTACGTTCTGCATTTGAACTGGGTGGAGCTACTTGTGTGACCGGTGACGGTTATCCGGGATGGAAACCGAATCCGTCGTCTGCTATTCTGAAGGTGGCTGTAGAAAGCTATAAACGTTTGTTTGGAGTGGAACCGAAAGTGAAAGCGATTCATGCCGGACTGGAATGTGGATTGTTCCTGGAGAAATATCCGTCATTGGATATGGTTTCTTTCGGACCGACGCTGCGTGGCGTGCACTCACCGGATGAACGCATGCTGATTCCTACGGTGGACAAGTTCTGGCGTCATCTGCTGGATGTGCTGGTAAATATTCCGGCTCGTTCATGAGAAAACTAATTTATAGCTTGCTATGGGCTGTGTGCGGCATGAGTGCCGCACCGGCTCAGGCACAGCATGCGTTCCGGGTGATGGAGTACAACGTGGAAAACTTGTTTGATTGCCGTCACGATTCTTTAAAGCAGGATACAGAGTTTTTGCCGGGGAGTGTACGGAACTGGACGTACCGTCGCTTTCAGGATAAGGTGAACAAGATTGGAAAGGTGATACTGGCAGCAGGAAAGGAACAGGTGCCTGATTTGGTGGGTTTGTGTGAGGTGGAAAATGACTATTGCCTGAAAAGCTTGACCCGTTATTCTCCGCTTCGTGAAGTGGGTTATAAGTATGTCATGACCAGCTCGCCCGATGAGCGTGGCATCGATGTGGCTCTGTTGTATCAACCAGTCTCGTTCCGCTTGCTCGCTTCACAGAAAATTCGTATTCCGTCAGATTCATTGGGTATGCGTCCTACGCGAGATGTGCTGTACGTATCGGGGCGTGTGGTAAGCGGAGATACGTTAGATGTCTTTGTCTGTCATCTTCCCTCGCGTGTGGGAGGGGCAAAGAAAACAGATCCCTATCGTTTGTGGGTGGCCCGCAGAATCCGTCAAGCCGCTGATTCGGTCATGGCTGAGCGGCAGAATCCCCGTCTTATTATTATGGGGGACTTTAATGACTATCCTGATGGAAAGTCGTTGCAGGAAGGGCTTCGTGTGTCTGCCTTGTCTGAAAAGCCGCAGTTATGTGCCTTGTATAATCTGATGGATAACCAGCAGGGAGGGACCTATCGTTATAAAGGAGAGTGGGGTGTACTGGATCAGATGGTAGTGAACGGTGCTCTGTTGCAGCCGGATGCTCGTACAAGGACTTCAAAAGAAAAAGTCTCTATTCTACGTTTCCCTTTTTTGTTGGAAGAAGATAATGTGTATGGAGGGGATACGCCTTTCCGCACCTATAAAGGAATGCGGTATCACGGAGGATATAGCGATCATCTTCCGGTGCTGCTGGAACTGATAGTGGAAGAATAGAGTTGTTTCTCGCGCGCATTGAAAGTTGATATTATTGGCCATGGCTCTTTCATTTAACTAAATCAGTACTTTCCCAGCGGTACTCCGGTACTTCCTCAGTAGTACTCCGGTACTTCCCCGGCGGTACTCCAGTACTTCTAGGAAAGTACTGGGAAAATGGAAGAGCCGTGTATTATTTTGACTAAATGAATATATGTTTTCTTGTCCGGGAGTTGTATTTCTAAAAGAAAAAACGTATATTTATTGCGAAATCAAAATCTAAGGTTATGAAAAAATCATTGTTCTTTTGTGTGTTTCTATATGGAATAGGAGTAATGTCTTGTTCAAATGAATTGGAAGTTCAAGAAAAAGTAAAGGCATTACCTACTGTTCGGGAATTAGTTGCTTATCCTAAGTCCGATGCAGGACGTAGTCGTTCGGGACAATTGAATTGGGAGGAATGGGAAAAGGTAACATTATCTTCAGGAAATCATGTTAATACGCCATGGAATACAACTCAGTCTACAACTGCGATTCCTTATGACATAAGAATGGACATAAAATCTGTAGATGGATGGGAGTTGATTGCCCATACAGTTAATGGTTATGGAGATTTAGGAGTGAATTATCTGATTTTTCATAATAAGTATACGGGGGTACTAAAAGTTTTTTATTATTTGGAGCCAGAACAAGCGAATTTACAGAATACAGCAATGTGGAAATTGCATTTTGAGATTCCTCAATCTTGTTTAGCTTTTTCTGATGTTTATGCGGAACTGTCTACAAGGAAGGATATTTATGATATTTATGTAGGCAATATATCAAATGATGATTCTAAAGGATATACCGTGGGCTGGAATTGTTTTCAGACAGAGTTGGCGTATGATCCTAATTTAAAAGGAGGAACGCTTCAAATAATTCCACATTCATGTACTACTAGTACAATTGAATTAGATGGTGATTTTGAAAGTACCACAGAAGGACTGATTCTTTCTTCAACAACATATAATAAGGGAGATAAAATAGTGAAATCTGTAGCTAAATATGCAGGGGATAAAGCAGAGAAGTGGGTGGAGAAAGCAATTGAAAGCGAGAAAGTATTTAAAGAAATAAAGTCTTTAATTGTAAAAGGGGCAGGTAGTCTTGTTTCTTCTGGAGTTAGTACGTTATTAGGTGCTTTTACTGGTGGGTTTGATAGGGAAAAAAAATACCGTACAGACCGTTATGTTGCAGACGAATGGAAAGGTAACTCTTTCTGGAGAGATAGAAACGCTTGCCACAGGTTTGATACCCCCTTTCACATTGTCTCTTTCTCCAGACAAAATCGGTCGTTTGGGTGTATGGAGTTTGTCTGATTATCCGTGTTTAAGACTCTCTCCTTATGCTACTCATTACAAGCAGGATAACGATGAAGCAGTTCAGATATATCAGTCCATGGGACCAGAGTTTTATGCTTCGGATTTGGATGACTGTTTAAACCTGAATCCGGAAATGTTGTCGTCGGTAAAAAGTTATACTGTTAAAGGCGAAATTTATGAAACGAGTCATACTGTTTTATATGATGCATTAAATGAAGGTACCAGTGGTGTGCATAATGAGCGAAGACCTGTTTCTTCGGAGTTGTTATATGACGAGGTATATAGACCACCTTTTTATATTTATACTGGAGTCGTTTTGAAAGATAAGAATGGAGAGGAACTATGGAATTGGGGAGATAAGGCGCCTTTTGAAATTTATTTACCTAATACTCCAGAAGGAGAACAAGGAGCGGTTCCTCATTTGACTTTTATGTCACGTTATATATTAGTGGTAACTGTTGAAATGAAAGTGGAAAATAATGGTAGGGAAAATACGATTGTGTCAAGCCATACTTTTGTCCCTAGGTTCCGATGGGATTATTATAATTCTGGTGACTGGTATTACAATGTATATCCATTTGTTCCCATTGAGAACTGATTTTGTTAACTTTTAATTGAAAGAATATGAGAACGGTTTTGAAATGTTTGTCCGTTGGGATACTATTACTTTTCTTTTCCTGTAAAAATGAAGAGGCATTGCCGCTACTGAACCCGGAGAGTGAAATGTGTGAGATTCGTTTTTCTGGCTCGGCTTTTGATTTCCAATGGAACGGGAAAGCATTGGGAGTGAAAGATGCATGGGCATATCCCGTAGTGGAATTTGATGCGATAGAATCGGATACGACCAAACTACAGCTGACGATTTCATCCTTACTTCCGGATGACATTAAACTGGCGGTGGATGTAGTTCCTGGAGTGTCTGAAATTGTTTTTTCCGGAAAGTCTTCCGGAAAGCCTTATGATCTGGAGGTGGAAGGGTATTTCATGCCACAGGAAGAGGAGAAAAAATTGTCCATCACCTGCCGGTATCAGATGAACGAATCCTGTATCGAACTGGACACGCCTTATGATTTTCATTTTGGAGAGGACTGTCTGTCGTTAATAGTTGGTGGTCCGGGAGAAGTGGAATGGAACGGACAAGTATGGAAAAAAACGGATTTGGTGAAAGATGTGCTGCGCAAAATGGGGAAGAGGGTGGCTCAACGTACGGAGATGATGCGGGTGATATTTCATGCGGACGCTACGCTGGATGTGTTTGTGAGAGAAGTGGGAGAAGAGAACTTTGTGCAGATTGCTACGCTGCAATATGATATTTCCAGTATGATACCGAACCGTATGAATTGGATTTTTACGCAGGAACAGTCTCGTTGTGTGGAAACGGAACTGATTGGGGAGCCGCTGCCATGTTCAATTTTTTTCACCGATTTCTTTAATGACGGAAGAGACTTCCTGCCTATGTATTTTGCAAGGGGGGATAACTCCGGCTCATTGTATCTGAATATTGCCAGTCCGTATCGTCAAAGAGCTGTCTCGCGCTATATCAGATCTAAGGGAGCAGAAGGGCTTCCGGAGGAAGAGGTAGAAGAAATGGAACTATTTTTCCAGATTATTCAGGAAGACGGTGCGTGGGAAGATAACACGTGGCTTTATTTGCTGCGTACCGAAAAGAGATAAGCATCGAAAGCATTAAGAATGAAAGCACTGTACAAGGAGTGAGTGTATTTGTTTCTCCTTGTGCAGTGCCCTTTAGGAATGTGCTTTGTGCAGTGTTATTTATATTGTTGGTGGAATTCCACTACGGCTTCTATTCCTTTTCTGAAAATATCAAGTGAGAAGTTCTCATTCGGGGAGTGGATGGCATCGCTTTCCAGTCCGAATCCCATCAGAATGGTTTTAATACCCAGAATCTGTTCGAAATCGCTGATGATAGGAATACTTCCTCCACGACGTACAGCCAGTGGCTTTTTGCCGAAAGCTTTTTCAAATCCTTTTTCTGCAGCTTGATAAGCCGGATGGTCAATCGGGCACACATAGCCTTCACCTCCATGCAGAGGAGTGACTTTCACTTGTACATAGTCGGGTGCCTGCTGTGTGAGATAGTCTACAAACAGCTGGGAGATTTTTTCATGCTGCTGGTGAGGGACCAGACGGCTGGAAACTTTGGCGTAGGCTTTAGAAGGCAATACGGTCTTGGAACCTTCGCCTGTATATCCTCCCCAGATGCCGCATACATCGAATGACGGACGGCAGCTGTTGCGTTCCAGTGTGGAATAGCCTTTTTCGCCTTTCAGGGCTTTCACTCCGATGGCTTCCATGTATTTTTTCTCGTCGAACGGAATCTGGGCAATCATTTCGCGCTCGGCAGCCGGTACTTCTTCTACGTCATCGTAGAAATGAGGAACGGTAATACGTCCGTCTGCGTCGATGACTTTTGAAAGTAAATCGCAGAGCACGTTGATAGGATTGGCCACTGCACCACCGAAATGTCCGGAGTGAAGGTCACGGTTCGGGCCGGTTACTTCAATTTCCCAGTAAGCCAGTCCTCTTAGTCCGGTAGTGAGGGACGGCAGGTCAGCCCCTAACATGCTGGTGTCGGACACTAAGATCACATCGGCTTTCAACAGTTCCTTGTGTGCTTTCAGAAAAGCATTCAGGCTGGGCGAACCGATTTCTTCTTCTCCTTCAAAAATGAATTTCACATTGTGGCGGAGCAGCCCTTCACGTACGAGGTATTCAAAAGCCTTGACTTGAATCATGGACTGTCCTTTATCATCGTCGGCACCGCGTGCCCAGATACGACCGTCACGAACTTCCGGTTCGAAAGGCTGGCTTTTCCATAATTCCAACGGTTCGGCCGGCATGACGTCATAATGTGCATAGACCAGTACGGTCGGAGCATCGGGGCTGACACGCTTTTCGGCATAGACTAACGGATGTCTTTCTGAGGGCATGACCATCGCTTCATCGGCTCCTGCTTCGAGCAGTAGCTGACGCCAGCGTTCCGCGCAGGCCAGCATGTCGTCCTTATGCGCAGGAAGTGCACTGATGCTGGGAATGCGGATAAGGCTGAACAGTTCGTTCAGGAACCGTTCTTCATTTTCTTGGATGTATTGTTTGATTTCCATGGTATTTTTATTTACAGATGTGTAGTTTTATTAAGCAGATAATAATCGAGTATCGTCATAGCTGCCATAGCTTCCACAATGGGGACTGCGCGAGGTAACACACAAGGGTCGTGACGTCCGCGGGCTTTCAGAATAGTTTCGTTGCCATAGATGTCGACTGTAGGCTGTTCCATCAATACCGTAGCTACCGGCTTGAAGGCTACGCGGAAATAAATATCCTGGCCGTTGCTGATACCTCCCTGAATACCTCCTGAGCGGTTGGTGCGGAAGGCTATTTTCTCTCCGTTACGATAGAATATATCGTTTTGCTGGCTGCCTTTCATCTCCATGTGACTGAAACCTTGTCCATATTCAAAGCCTTTGACAGCGTTGATGCTAAGCATGGCATTGCCCAAGGCGGCATGAAGCTTGCCGAAAACCGGCTGGCCCAATCCGATAGGGCATCCTTGTATGACACAGCTGATGACACCACCGATGGTATCGCCTTCTCCTTTTGTCTGGTAAATATAGTCAGCCATCTGCTTGGCAAGTTCTTGATCCGGACAGCGTACCGGATTGTCTTCAATGGTACTCAAATCGTATGCGGTATAGTCTTTATCCAACTTGAATTCTCCTACCTGCGAAGTGAAGGCCGTGATGCGAACGCCGAGCTGTCGCAATGCCAGTTTGGCAAGGGTACCGGCTACTACACGGGCGATGGTTTCACGGGCTGAAGAACGTCCTCCTCCCCGGTGGTCGCGTATACCGTATTTTTGTGTATAGGTAAAGTCGGCATGAGAAGGACGGAATACGTCTTTCATGTTGTTATAATCGTTGGAATGCTGGTTGGTATTCCATACCACAAATCCGATGGAACATCCGGTAGATACCCCTTCATATATTCCGGAAAGAAATTCTACCTGGTCAGCCTCTTTTCGGGCTGTGGTGATGGCCGATTGTCCGGGACGGCGTCGGTCCAGTTCCTGTTGAATAAAATCCATGTCGATGGCGATACCTGCCGGAAATCCGTCGATAACTCCGCCTATAGCTTTTCCGTGTGATTCACCGAAACTGGTGAGACGGAAGATATTTCCAAAAGTGTTATTGTACATCGTTGTATGGTATAATTGATTGTGATTAGAATCTGCTTCCGGCGCCACCGCCTCCGAAGCTTCCTCCTCCAAAACTGCCGCCGCTGAAGCCGCCTCCACCTCTTCCGAAACCACCTCCAAAGAACGGACCGCCTAAGAAGGGACCTCCGTTGCCTCCCCGGTGATGGAATTCGTCGTCATCGACTTTTCGGTGAGTGTGACGTACGTGTCCGCAATTGCTGCACAGATAGGTGATTTCTTCGGTACGTACGCTGCCTACGCGTGAAATGGTACGAACTGAAACCTGTTGTAAGGTATGCTTATGGCAATTCGGACATTTGTTTCGTTGGCGTGCGGAATACCATAATAAGGCAGGTACAAGGATAAAGCAGCATCCCAGGATGATAAAAATTAGCAGTCCGTCTGATTCACCTTCGGGAGGAGTGGGAGCTCCGGAACTTTTATCCAGTACTTGTCGTACGGCCTGAATACCGGCTACCATACCGGAATCCCAGTCACCTTTACTTAAATAGGGATTCATGTAACGGGTTTGGATGCGTTTACAGATGGCATCGGGAAGAATACCTTCCAGTCCATATCCGGTAGCAAACTGGATACATCTTTCTTCTGTGACCAGCAGAATGACCAGTCCGTTGTCTTTACCTTTCTGGCCTACTCCGTTTTTCTCTCCCAGTTGGTAGGCAAAGTCGAAACAATCACCGCCTTTTATTTGCCGTACGGCTACGACCACGGTCTGGATGCCGGTTTTCTGTTCCAAAGCAAAGAGGGTGGTATCCATTACAGCTACAGCCGCTTCACTAAGAATTCCGTCAGGATTGCTGACATACCGTGTCCGGTCTTGCAGGTGTACCATGGGAACCTCTTCTACTTTGTATCCTTCAGCTCGCAAAGTGCTGAAGGCAGTTGCCAGTAAAAAGAGTATTCCGAATAAAGATGTTCGTTTCATTGTGAAGAGGGTAGGTTAGAACTTCACTTCAGGTGCCTTTTCGCTGCCTTCTTCAGCTTCGAAATAAGGACGCTTTTCAAAACCGAACATGCTTGCGACGATATTTTTCGGGAAACGGCGGATGCTGGTATTGTATTCGCGTGCAGTTTCGTTGAATTTACGACGTTCTACGCTGATACGGTTCTCAGTTCCTTCCAACTGTGCCTGCAGTTCCTTAAAGTTTTCATTGGCTTTCAACTCCGGATAGTTTTCTGTCACAGCCAACAGTCGGCTCAATGCACTGCCCACAGCTCCTTGTGCTTTCTGGTAGGCTTCAATTTTTTCAGGAGTCAGGTCTTCGATGTCGATGGTCATCTGAGTAGCTTTTGCTCTGGCTGATACTACCGCATCGAATGTTTCTTTTTCGTGTGCGGCATATCCCTTAACGGTATTGACCAGATTAGGAATCAGGTCAGAGCGTCTCTGATATTGGTTTTCTACGTTGCTCCATGCAGTGCCTACGGTTTCTTCCTGAGTGACTAAAGAATTATACGAACTGACGCAGTAAATCACAAGAACAGCTACTACTGCGATAACAATAATCCATGTTTTTTTCATACGTGTTATTTATGTTTTATGATTAGTTTCAATGGCAAACATACATAAAAATCTCATTTTTTGCGTATCTTTGCCCAATAATTTTGATAAGTTGTAATATTATATATGAAGAATATCCGAAATTTTTGCATCATTGCACACATTGACCACGGTAAGTCTACACTGGCTGACCGTTTGCTGGAATATACGCAGACAATTAAGGTTACAGAGGGACAGATGTTGGACGATATGGACCTGGAACGTGAACGTGGAATCACAATCAAGAGCCATGCCATTCAGATGGAGTATACTTATAAAGGTGAAAAATACATTCTGAACCTGATTGACACTCCGGGACACGTGGACTTTTCATACGAAGTGTCTCGTTCCATTGCAGCTTGTGAAGGAGCATTGTTGGTCGTCGACGCTTCTCAAGGTGTGCAGGCGCAGACTATTTCGAACTTGTATATGGCGTTGGAACATGACCTGGAGATTATTCCGGTGATGAACAAGTGTGATATGGCCAGTGCGATGCCGGAAGAGGTGGAGGATGAAATTATTGATTTGTTAGGCTGCAAGCGTGAAGATATTATTCGTGCATCGGGAAAGACCGGTATGGGAGTAGAGGATATTCTTCAGGCAGTAGTAGAACGTATCCCAGCTCCAGTTGGTGATGAGAATGCACCGCTGCAGGCTTTAATTTTCGATTCTGTATTCAATTCATTCCGTGGTATCATTGCATATTTTAAGGTAGTAAACGGAGTGATTCGTACAGGTGACAAGGTGAAATTCTTCAATACAGGAAAAGAATACGATGCTGACGAAGTAGGTGTATTGAAAATGGATATGGTTCCTCGGAAAGAGTTGCGTACGGGAGATGTAGGATACATTATTTCCGGTATCAAGACTTCTAAAGAGGTGAAGGTAGGAGATACCATTACACATATCAGTCGCCCGTGTGATAAGGCAATTGATGGATTTGAGGAAGTAAAACCGATGGTCTTTGCCGGAGTTTACCCGATTGAAGCGGAAGATTACGAAAATTTGCGTGCTTCTTTGGAAAAACTTCAGCTGAACGATGCGTCTCTGACTTTTCAGCCGGAATCTTCTTTGGCGCTGGGCTTCGGATTCCGTTGCGGATTCTTGGGATTGCTTCATATGGAAATTGTGCAGGAACGACTGGATCGTGAGTTTGATATGAATGTGATTACCACTGTTCCTAACGTATCGTATATGATTTACGATAAGCAGGGAGGAGTGCAGGAAGTGCATAACCCGGGAGGAATGCCCGATCCTACACTGATTGATCATATTGAAGAACCTTATATTGATGCTTCCATTATTACGGCAACAGACTATATCGGTCCGATTATGACGTTGTGTCTGGGTAAGCGCGGAGAACTGGTGAAGCAGGATTATATTTCAGGTAATCGTGTAGAATTGCATTACAAGATGCCTTTGGGTGAAATTGTGATAGACTTCTATGATAAGTTGAAGAGTATTTCCAAGGGATATGCTTCTTTTGACTATCATCAGTCAGGTTTCCGTCCATCTAAATTGGTGAAGCTGGATATTCTGTTGAACGGAGAATCGGTTGATGCCTTATCTACGTTGACTCACTTTGATAATGCGTATGATTTAGGACGCCGAATGTGTGAGAAACTGAAGGAATTGATACCTCGTCAGCAGTTTGAAATTGCGATTCAGGCGGCTATCGGTGCAAAGATTATTGCGCGTGAAACCATTAAGGCAGTCCGTAAGGATGTGACGGCCAAATGTTATGGAGGTGACGTAAGCCGTAAGCGTAAGCTCTTGGAAAAGCAGAAAAAAGGAAAAAAACGTATGAAGCAAATTGGTACGGTAGAAGTTCCTCAAAAGGCATTTTTAGCGGTTCTTAAGCTTGATTAAGCTTTTGAATCTCTGTAAGAGGCGTCAAAAAGACAAAAAATCTCTTTTTGATGCCTCTTTTATTTTTATCAAATTGTAATGTATTGTAAAAATAAATTGCAAATTTGTTGTTTATTCTATGTAGAATATATATATTTGTCACATGAATAAGGCTTTGCTAGATATTTTAAAAGTAGGTGGACTCTTTTGGTATATGGTGGTTTTATTTAGTGATAAAATTTTTTATTAACCATCCTGCTTTTCTTTTAATGTAATTTTGGTTAGGTAGGACTTAAAAACATTTTAAATATGGAAAAACTTTACCCCAGTAACAAAGTGAGGTTTCGTCATCTTTATGATAAAACTGATAAGGAAGAACAAATTCTTTTTTACAGATGTTCATTGATGGTGGAAACGTATATTAAAATACACGTTCGTAATCAGGAAGATGTCCACAATTTACGTCAGGAAGTATTGTTGAAAGTGGTAGAAGGATTGGATAAGTCGTACCATGAAAGAGGACGTTTTTTTCAATGGGCAATGACGATAACAATTAATATGGTAAATGATTATTATCGCAGAAAGAAAAATGCTCCCACTATGGTTGCACTTGATAATGAGGCTGTGGTGGCTCATACGGCAGGATATCCTTCATTAAAAATTAAGCTTTTGTTGAAGTTTGAGCGTGTTTATCTGATAATACGGGAAATAATACTTTTCGAGCTTTCTTTGTTTGAGAGAGAATTGATTATAGACCTATTCTTTAAAGGTTTAAGTTTTAGAGAAGCGGGCGAAAAGAGAGGTATAAGTAAATCGACTTGTTTCAAGCTTTATAAAAAAATCATAGCTAAAATTCGCGATTTGTTAAAAGAAAGAGGAATTGATTTTACTTTTCTAGATGAAGATTTATAAGAAAAAGGCATCCATGCAAGATTTGTATTTGGGTGCCTTTTCTTATTTGTTTCTTCTGAATTTCGACTTTTTTTGTACTTTTGCGCGGAAAAAATAATTAAAAGCTATCTTTATGTTAACATTGGATTGTATTTATCGGGCATCGTTTGCTCTGAAAAATGTGATAAGAAGAACGGATTTGATATATGCTCCCCAAATAAATAATGAGAGTCAGGTATATTTGAAACCGGAAAACCTGCAATATACAGGTTCGTTTAAGTTGCGTGGTGCATGTTACAAGATTTCTTGCTTGACAGAGGAAGAAAAGGCTCGTGGAGTGATTGCTTGTTCAGCGGGAAATCATGCGCAGGGTGTTGCACTTGGTGCTACGAAGCATGGCATAAAATCGTTGATTTGTCTTCCGGAAGGTGCTCCTATTTCGAAAGTAGAGGCAACCAAGCGTTACGGAGCTGAGGTATGTCTGGTTCCAGGTGTTTATGATGATGCTTACCAGAAGGCTTTGCAGCTTAAGGAGGAAAGAGGATATACTTTCATTCATCCTTTTGATGATGAACATGTCATTGCCGGACAGGGAACAATCGGACTGGAATTGTTGAATCAACTTCCGGATGTGGAAGTAGTGATTGTGCCCATTGGGGGAGGAGGACTTATATCTGGTGTAGCTTACGCGCTGAAATCTTTAAAACCTGATGTAAAGGTATATGGTGTACAGGCTCAAGGTGCTCCGAGTATGTTGCGCTCTATTGAACATGAACGTCGCGAATGCCTTTCTTCAGTGTCAACAATCGCAGATGGTATTGCAGTAAAGGAACCAGGAGAACATACTTTTGATTTGTGTAGCAAGTATGTGGATGGTATTGTGACTGTGACAGAAGATGAAATCTGTGCCGCTATTTTAGCATTGATGGAGCAGCAGAAACTTATTGCTGAAGGGGCGGGGGCAGTTGCTGTGGCAGCTGCTATGTTCAATAAGGTTCCGGTGGCAGGGAAGAAAACAATTTGCGTGGTATCCGGAGGAAATATTGATGTAACTATCCTGAGCCGTGTGATTGGACGTGGATTGGATATGTCTGGCCGCTCTTATACTGTAACGCTTGATTTACATGATAAACCCGGAGAACTGATGGGAGTAGCTACTATTGTGGCTCGTCTGGGAGGAAATATCATTTCAGTACTTCACGAACGTAACAATAATAATAGTAATGTGACAGCCTGTTTCCTGAGACTGGTGATGGAAACACGTAATGCGGAGCACATTTCACTTATTCGAAATGCACTGCTGGAGGCAGGATACACCATCGTAAATTAAGTAGGAGAGCTGTAATTTGTCGGATTTCTGAACTTGTCCTGACGAATTTAATTTTTTTAAGCAGATTTTCCTCGTTAACGTTACCAACAATACAATATTTATCGTACATTTGCCACACATTTGTAAAGTGTGGTTTGCAAAAATGACTGATAAAATAAAACATCTAGGTATTGTGGAAAGCATTAACGGTTCTTACTTGAAGGTGAGGATTGTACAGACGTCAGCTTGTTCTGCCTGCAGCATAAAAGGGCATTGCAGTGCGGCTGAATCGAAGGAGAAACTGATAGATGTATACAATAAGTCTGGTCTCGCCTGTCAGGTAGGGAGCCAGGTCATGATAAGCGGAGCGACATCCCTGGGAATGAGAGCTGTAATGTGGGCTTTTGTTTTCCCTTTTGTGGTGTTGCTCGTTTCTCTTTTTGTCGCTATGTATTTTACGGGAGGGGATGAGGCCGTTTCTTCCATCGCATCTTTGTGTATGCTTATACCTTATTATCTGATACTTTTCTTTTGCCGGGAGAAATTCAGACGTACTTTTGTGTTTGTTTTGGAATCAATTAATAATTAATAAACTAACTTTATATTATGAGTTTAATTTTGGTTGCAGTGATTTCACTGGGTGCCATTGGCTTGATTTCAGCTGTTATCTTGTACGTGGCTTCTAAGAAATTTGCTGTGTATGAAGATCCCCGAATTGCTCAGGTGGCAGAAGTGCTTCCTCAGGCCAATTGCGGTGGATGTGGTTTCCCGGGATGTTCCGGTTTTGCAGCTGCTTGTGTAAAAGCTGGTTCTCTGGAGGGAAAAATGTGTCCGGTAGGCGGTCAGCCTACAATGGAGAAGGTCGCAAGTATTTTGGGACTGGAAGCAGCTGCTTCAGAACCGAAGGTTGCGGTAGTGAGATGTAACGGAACATGTGCCAACTGTCCGAAGCTGACTCAGTACGACGGGGTGCGTTCTTGTGTGGTAGCCAATTCTACTTTCGGTGGTGAAACCGGTTGTACCTTTGGCTGTCTGGGATGTGGTGACTGCGTATCGGCTTGTCAGTTTGATGCCATTCACATGAATCCGGAAACAGGACTTCCTGAAGTAGACGAATCAAAATGTACGGCTTGCGGCGCTTGTAGCAAGGCTTGTCCGCGTAACATCATTGAAATTCGCCCGAAAGGCAAGAACAACCGTAGAGTGTACGTACAGTGTGTCAATAAGGATAAAGGTGCTGTAGCCCGTAAGGCATGTGCAGCAGCTTGTATCGGTTGCGGCAAGTGTGTGAAGGTATGTCCGTTTGAAGCTATTACATTGGAAAACAACCTGGCCTATATCGACCCGGCTAAATGTAAGTCATGCCGTAAGTGTGAGATGGAATGTCCGCAGCAGGCTATCGTGGCAGTGAACTTCCCTCCTCGTAAGCCGAAGGCAGAAGCTCCTGCAGCAGAAAAACCGGCTGTAGAGAAGCCTGCAACCGCCAGTCCGGTAAAACCTGAAGCTGTAAAGACTGAAACGGTAACTCCAGCTGCAGCTCCGGCTGCCGAAGCTCCAAAGAATACAGAGGCTTAATCTTATAATTGTATAATACTAAATAACATAAAAGTGAAGACGTTTAGAATTGGTGGAGTTCATCCAGCAGAAAATAAATTGTCAGCCGGGAAAGCTATTGAAACGCTTGCACTTCCTAAGCAGGCGGTGTTTCCGTTGTCTCAGCATATTGGTGCGCCTGCCACTGCCATTGTAAAGAAAGGCGATGTGGTAAAGGTGGGGACCAAGATTGCCGAAGCGGGAGGCTTTGTATCGGCAGCTATCTTCTCTTCCGTGTCTGGAAAGGTAAATAAGGTAGACAGCGTGATTGATGCAAGCGGCTATCGCAAGCCTGCAATTTTCATTGACGTAGAAGGTGATGAATGGGAAGAAACAATCGACCGTAGCAAGGATCTGGTAAAGGAATGTAACCTGACCCCGGAAGAAATTGTCGCAAAAATCAAGAATGCCGGTATCGTAGGTATGGGTGGTGCTTGTTTCCCTACTCATGTGAAACTGACTCCTCCTCCCGGATGCAAGGCAGAATGTGTAATCATCAATGCCGTAGAATGTGAACCTTATCTGACTGCCGACCATCGTCTGATGCTGGAAAAAGCAGATGAAATCCTGGTTGGTGTACAGATTCTGATGAAGGGAGCAAAAGTAAACAAAGCTTATATCGGTATTGAAAATAATAAACCGGATGCCATCAAGCTGATGACAGAAAAGGCAGCCGCTTATCCAGGTATTGAAATTGTACCTTTGAAGGTGAAATATCCTCAGGGAGGTGAAAAACAGTTGATTGACGCTGTTATCGGCCGTCAGGTACCGGCTCCTCCTGCTATTCCTATTAATGTAGGTGCAGTGGTACAGAACGTGGGTACTGCGTATGCGGTATACGAAGCTGTACAGAAAAACAAACCTTTGTTTGAACGTGTGGTAACAGTAACAGGTAAGTCGTTGAAGAACCCTTCTAACTTCCTGACCCGTATGGGAACTCCGATGAGCCAGCTGATTGAAGCTGCCGGAGGTCTGCCGGAAGATACCGGAAAAGTAATCGGTGGTGGTCCGATGATGGGTAAGGCTTTGGTAAATACCGAAGTACCTATCTGTAAAGGTAGCTCTGGTGTACTGATTATGAACGACAAGGAAGCGCGCCGTGCAGAACCTCAGCCATGTATCCGTTGTGCGAAGTGTGTAAGCGTTTGTCCGATGGGACTGGAACCTTACTTGCTGGCTACTTGTTCGGCTCATGGCGACTGGGAACGCGTGGAACACGAAATGATTATGTCGTGCATCGAATGCGGTTCATGCCAGTTTACATGTCCTTCTCATCGTCCGATGTTAGATTACATCCGTTTAGGTAAAGGTAAGGTGGGCGGTATCATCCGTGCACGTAATGCAAAAAAATAATTTGAGAATCTTATGGCAAACAAATTAATAGTATCCTTATCGCCGCATGTACATGGTGGCGACAGTGTACAGAAAAACATGTACGGCGTATTGATTGCGCTGATACCGGCCTTGCTTGTATCTTTCTACATGTTTGGTCTGGGAGCAGTGATGGTGACACTGACTTCTGTCATTGCATGCTTGTTCTTCGAATGGGCTATCACCAAATTCATATTGAAGCGCGAACGTACTACTATCATGGACGGTTCGGCTGCCCTGACAGGTGTGTTGCTGGCATTTAACCTGCCTTCTAACCTGCCGTTGTGGATTATTATTATCGGTGCGCTGGTGGCTATCGGTATCGGAAAGATGACTTTCGGCGGATTGGGATGTAACCCGTTCAACCCGGCTTTGGTGGGACGTATCTTCCTGCTGATTTCTTTCCCCGTACAGATGACTTCTTGGCCGGTAGTAGGTCAGCTGACCAGTTATACGGATGCGGAAACTACTGCTACTCCGTTGGCATTGATGAAGATGGCGGTACATGGTGATGCAAATGCATTGAGCCAGTTGCCCGACACTATGTCTTTGTTCCTGGGTAACAATCCGGGATGTATCGGTGAAGTAAGTGCCTTGGCATTGTTGTTAGGACTTGTATATATGTTGTGGAAAAAGATTATCTCCTGGCATATTCCGGTTTCCATTCTGGCAACTGTATTCGTATTCTCAGGTCTGATGCACTTGGCTAATCCTACAGTATATGCTTCTCCGTTGGCACATCTGTTTACCGGTGGTTTGATGTTGGGTGCGATTTTCATGGCTACAGACTATGTGACTTCACCTATGACTCACAAAGGAATGTTGATTTATGGTGTGGCTATCGGCTTCCTGACAGTGGTAATCCGTACTTTCGGTGCCTATCCGGAAGGTATGTCGTTCGCTATTTTCATCATGAACGCATTCACTCCGTTGATTAATACATATTGTAAACCAAAACGTTTCGGGGAGGTAGTGAAGAAATGAAAAAACTAGAATCATCTTTAAAGAATATGGCTCTGGCACTGACCGGATTTTCCGTAGTGGCCGGAGGTTTGCTGGGCTGGGTGAACGACGTAACTGCAGAACCTATTGCTCAGGCGAATGCTAAGACTTTGAGTGATGCCATTGCAGTGGTAGTTCCCGGTTTTGATAACAATCCGGCTGAAGCTCCTGAAACCGTAGAAGTAAATGGTGCCACTTATAAGATTTACAAGGCTACTAAGAACGGACAGCCTATCGGAGCTGCAGTAGAATCGGCTGCCAACGGTTTTGGTGGAGCGTTGACTGTATTGGTAGGTTTTGACAATGAAGGTAAGATTATCGATTATTCTCTTTTGAGCCATGCAGAAACTCCGGGATTGGGTTCGAAGGCTGCCGACTGGTTCAAGAAGGGTGCCAAAGGCGATATTACCGGAAAGAATCCGGGTGAAGCTCCTTTAACGGTGAGCAAGGATGGCGGAGAGATTGATGCCATTACGGCTTCTACCATTACATCACGTGCTTTCTTGCTGGCTGTAAACAATGCGTATGCAGCCTATAAGAATCAGTATGTAGATGGAGCCAGCGGAGCTACTCAGCAGGAAAAACCGGCCGAAGAAGCTGTGAGTGATACAACAAATGTGGAACCCATTAAATAACAGGAGGACAGGCTATGAATAATTTTAAAGTGTTAATGAATGGGATTGTAAAAGAAAATCCTACGTTTGTACTCCTTTTAGGTATGTGTCCGACTCTGGGTACAACTTCTTCTGCCATCAACGGTATGGGTATGGGACTGGCTACTATGTTTGTGCTGATTTGTTCAAACGTGGTAATCTCTCTGATTAAGAATCTGGTGCCCGACATGGTACGTATTCCTATTTTTGTGGTAGTAATTGCTTCGTTCGTAACCTTGCTTCAGATGGTGATGCAGGCATACGTACCGGCATTGTACGCTACATTGGGATTGTTTATTCCGTTGATTGTGGTAAACTGTATTTTGCTGGGTCGTGCTGAAGCATTTGCAGCTAAGAATAACCCCTTGTCTTCTTTCTTCGACGGCTTGGGTATGGGACTTGGATTTACCATTGCCTTGACTTTGCTGGGTGGTGTTCGTGAATTCTTGGGAACTGGCAAATTGTTTAACATTGCCATCATGCCGGAAGATTACGGAATGCTGATTTTCGTTTTGGCTCCAGGTGCTTTCATCGTATTGGGATACCTTATTGCGATTGTAAACCGCTTGAAAAAAGCATAACCCTTAAAAATAGAAAGATATGGAATCTATATTGATATTTATCACCGCAATCTTTGTGAACAACGTAGTGTTGTCACAATTCTTGGGTATCTGTCCGTTCTTGGGAGTTTCCAAGAAAGTGGAAACTGCCATGGGTATGGGAGCAGCGGTAGCTTTCGTGTTGACGCTGGCCACCATCGTAACCTATGTCATCCAGAAATTTGTATTGGACGCGTTCGGATTGGGATACTTGCAGACCATTGCCTTTATCCTTGTCATTGCCGCATTGGTTCAGATGGTAGAAATTATCTTGAAAAAGGTTTCTCCTTCTTTGTATCAGGCACTGGGAGTGTTCCTGCCTTTGATTACAACTAACTGCTGTATTCTGGGTGTGACTATCCTGGTAATCCAGAAAAATTATGATTTGCTGACTGGAGTAGTATATGCCTTCTCTACTGCATTAGGATTTGCTTTGGCGCTGATTGTGTTTGCCGGTATTCGCGAACAGTTGAGCTTGGTAAACATTCCGAAAGGCATGAGAGGTATGAGTATCGCATTGGTCACAGCCGGTTTGCTGGCTATGGCATTCATGGGTTTCTCAGGCGTAGATAAAGGTCTGGCAGTACTGTTTGGATTGAATTAATTCTGTCTTTTAGGCAGTAATATATTGAGAAAGTGTTATTCGGAATATTTCGAATAACACTTTTTTAATTTTTTAATGGGAGTCACATGGACATTCCAATACTTTTTTTTACTTTTGTAGAGATATAGTAAATGACTTTAATAAAGGAGTTAAATATAAGATAAACCTTAGTGTTATGAAAAAAAGAATTCTCGTGACAGGTGGAACCGGATACATTGGTTCTCATACTGTGGTTGAATTGCAGAATAGCGGTTACGAAGTGGTAATTGTAGACAATCTTTCCAATTCGCGCGCTGATGTAGTGGACAGCATCGAACAGATTTCAGGTGTGCGCCCAGCTTTTGAAAAAGTAGATTGTCTTGATTACGAAGGACTGGACAATGTGTTTGCTAAATATCCTGGTATTCAGGGAATCATTCATTTTGCAGCAAGCAAGGCTGTAGGTGAATCTGTTCAGAAACCGTTGCTGTATTATCGTAACAATCTGGTTTCTTTGATTAATTTGCTGGAACTGATGCCGAAACACGGAGTAAAAGGTATTATCTTCTCTTCTTCTTGTACGGTATACGGCCAGCCGGATGTATTGCCTGTTACAGAAGAAGCTCCTATCAAGAAGGCTGAATCTCCATACGGTAATACGAAGCAGATTAATGAAGAAATTATCCGCGATACCATTGCTTCTGGTTCTCCTATCCATGCAGTGATGTTGCGTTATTTCAATCCGATTGGTGCACATCCAACAGCTCTGATCGGTGAACTTCCGAACGGCGTTCCGCAGAACCTGATTCCATTCCTTACTCAGACTGCAATGGGTATCCGTGAAAAATTGAACGTATTCGGTGACGATTATGATACTCCTGACGGTTCTTGTATCCGTGACTATATTTACGTAGTAGATTTGGCAAAGGCACACGTAATTGCCATGAACCGTATTTTGGAAGACAAGCAGAAAGATAAAGTAGAAGTATTCAATGTGGGTACTGGTCGTGGTCTTTCTGTATTGGAACTGATTCATAAGTTTGAAGAATCTACCGGCGTGAAGTTGAACTACCAGATTGCTCCTCGTCGTGCAGGTGATATTGTGAAAGTTTGGGCTGATCCTTCTTATGCAAACTCTGAATTGGGATGGAAAGCTGAAACATCTATCGAAGATACCTTGCGTTCTGCATGGAAATGGCAGGTTCACCTCCGTGAAAAAGGTATCATGTAAATTGAATTCTTAATAAAATAAAAAATACTGAACTAAAGATATTTTATGAACGTTACATGTAATATACAGCTCTTGCGGTTCTTGTGTATGTGATATAGATAATGAACGGCAGCAGATTTTCATCCGAAATGAAAGCAGAGAGTTGTATTTTTGCATAGTAGTTTTGTCGTGTTTTATTTTGTGTTTGTGTTGTGGCTGTTCTCCGACGAGAGTCGGGGAACAGTTTTTTTATGTTTACGGATTTTATTATATCTTTGCAGCCGATTTTCGAATCAAGGGAATGGGACTTCCCTGTGATAAACCGCTAATGAAGTAGCTGATAGTTCCTACCGGAGCAGGTCTCTTTTTAGGACCGGAAGGGAGGGCTATATCTGTATCCATGCTGTGTGAAAGAGTTCGGGCTTTGGTTTTTGCGAAAACTTGAGATAATGGATACAAGAAAACTTAGAAAAATATGAAGACTTTAAGAAATCAGAATTACTGGTGGAAGTTTGAACAGCTTCCGTTACTCCTTTATTTGTGCAAGTGGCTTTTTCTTTCGGTTTTGTCGGGGGCTTGTATAGGTTCGGCTTCTGCCTTGCTGTTGGTATCTTTGGAATGGGCCACGCAGTATCGTGAACATCATCTGTGGATAATTGCTCTTTTGCCAGTGGCTGGTTTACTTATCGGCCTGATGTATCATTATTGGGCAGGAACAGCGTCTCGTGGAAACAATTACCTGATTGAAGAAATCCGTTCACCTCATGATATTATTCCTTTCCGTATGGCTCCGTTAGTATATATCGGAACTGTATTAACCCATTTGTTCGGTGGTTCTGCCGGACGAGAAGGAACCGGTGTACAGATGGGAGGAGCTATAGCCGACCAGTTTTCCCGTCTGTTTCGTATGCGTCGCAGAGACCATCGTCTGATGGTAGCAATTGGTATCAGTGCAGGTTTTGCTTCTGTGTTTGGTACCCCACTGGCGGGAGCTGTTTTTGGCTTGGAAGTCATTGTGGTGGGACGTATGCGCTATGAAGCTATCCTGCCGAGCTTTCTTTCGGCTGCCGTGGCCAGCATGGTTTGTCATGCGTGGGGAGTGGAGCATACGCATTATGTAGTTTCTGAAGTTCCTTTCCCGGATGCGTCTAATTTGTTGTGGACCATTGGTGCAGGTATTCTGTTCGGACTGGCTGCCATGTTGTTTTCACGTTCCATCGGTTTTTGGTCAGGAATGGCCAAGCGCATCAGCTATCCCCCTTTCCGTCCGCTGATAGGAGGACTGGTGATTGCTGCAGCTGTCTGGATGATAGGAACGACGAAATATATCGGTTTGGGTGTACCTACCATTGTGGCTTCGTTCTCGGAGCAGCAGATGTGGTATGATTTCCTGCTGAAGATTCTGTTTACGACCTTCACGATTGGAGTTGGATTCAAGGGGGGTGAAGTTACTCCTCTGTTCTTTGTGGGAGCCACCTTAGGCAGTGCGTTGTCGGCTGTGGTACCCCTTCCGATGGGACTATTGGCTGGAATTGGTTTTGTAGCTGTGTTTGCCGGAGCAACGAATACCCCCATTGCATGTACGCTGATGGGAATTGAACTTTTTGGGGCAGAGCCAGGTCTTTATTTAGGCATAGCTTGTGTGGTAGCTTACCTTTTCTCCGGTCATACCGGCATTTATACAGCTCAGCTGATTGGCAGTCCGAAACATTTGGCTTATTCTCGTAGGAAGGGAAAAACGCTTGCGGAATAGTGATTTATCACGGTGGTTTCTTTTATAAACAAAACGCAAGGGCGCTTGAAGTCAAACGTCCTTGCGTTTTGTTTTAAATGCACTTGCGTTTTAGTTGAAACGCAAAGGCGTTTTAATTGAAATGTACTTGCGTTTGGAGTCGAGCGCCTTTGTGTTTGATATGTAACACAAAGTTACGTTTGTGTATAGAAATTAAGATTGTGTAAAAGATGGGGCCCTTCTTTTTATGTTGTACAGCCTAAATGTATCGTAGAATAAAGAAAATGTTACACACGGGATAATGATGTAACATGTAACATAGGTGTTGGTAATATGGTATAATTCCTTTTTATTAATTAAGATTTACATTTGCGTTGTGTTAAATGATTTATAATTGTGTAATCTTAAATGAAATGCGTATGGTTGTTAATAAAAAAGACGGAGGATAACGAAAGGATACTATTAGGTAACTCTTTGTAATTTTTTTATTTTTAATTATTTGGTATAATGAAAAACATAAGACAAAAGTTTCTCGAGAATAGTTCTTCTAACCAGAAGCTATTTCTCACGCGAAGCCGTATTTTCTTTTTACTTCTTTTTTTCTGTAGCGTTTCTTTAATGGCTCAGAATGGTGTTGTAGTGAAAGGAAAGGTGCTTGATGCAAATGATGAACCTTTGATTGGTGCAGCAATCGTATTAAAAGGTAATACGAATGTAGGAACAGTTGCCGATTTTGATGGTAATTTTACCCTTGAAGTTCCCAATAGAAATTCAGTCTTGACAGTCTCTTATTTGGGAATGACTCCACAAGATGTAAAGGTTAACGGAAGAACGATGATTGTAGTCGTGCTGCGTGAAGATACAGAAGTTTTGGACGAGGTTGTAGTAGTAGGTTATGGACAACAGAAAAAAGCATCTGTCGTTGGAGCTATTACACAGACTTCTTCAAAAGTACTGGAACGTGCCGGTGGAGTTTCTGATTTGGGATCTGCGTTGACTGGTAACTTGCCAGGTGTTGTTACTACAGCTTCAACAGGTATGCCGGGTGAGGAAGATCCGCAAATTGTCATTCGTGGTGCAAGTTCATGGAACAATAGCGCTCCGTTGATTTTGGTCGATGGAATTGAACGTCCGATGTCAGGTATCGATGTAAACTCTGTAGAATCTATTTCAGTGTTGAAAGATGCGTCAGCAACTGCTGTCTATGGTGTAAAGGGTGCTAACGGTGTCATCTTGATTACTACTAAACGTGGTAAGGAAGGTAAGGCAACTATTAATGCAGGTGGTAGTATGGCATTAAAGATGCCTTCCAAATTGCCTAACAAACTTGATTCATACGATGCATTCCAATTGCGTAATGATGCAGTAGAATATGAATTAGGTTTGACTCCTGATTCTTGGATGTACATGATGTCACAGGAACAAATGAATAAATATCGTAATCCTGCAAATCAGGCAGAAGCAGAACGCTATCCTAATATTGACTGGGCAGATTGGATGTTTAAGGATTATGCATTTTCTGAAAATGCCAATGTCAGTGTGAGTGGTGGTACACGTTTTGTGAAATATTATGCAGCCATTGACTATCAGCACGAAGGTGACTTGTTTAAGGAATATGATAATGGACGTGGTTATCAGACTACTTATGGTTATAACCGTGTGAATATGCGTAGTAACCTTGACTTCCAGCTTACCAAGACAACATTGTTAAAGACGAACCTTTCAGGTTCACATGGGGTAAAACAAGGACCTCGTACTAGTTATGAATATAACATCTGGGGTAGTGCTTATAGTACACCTCCTAATGTATTTTATCCTCAATATTCAGATGGTGCATGGGGATATGACCCGATAAACAATGCCAATAACTCAGTTGCTCAATTGGCCTTGGCCGGACAGAATACACGTACAACTACTCGTTTGACAACTGACTTTACATTGGAACAGAAACTGGACTTTATTGTAAAAGGTTTAAGTGCCAAAGCTTCTATTTCATGGGACAATGTATTTTACGAACAAAACCGTGGTGTAAACTCAACTGATCAGGCGTTGTACAAATACATTAATCCAGAAACGGGTGCAGTCAGCTATAATCCAAGCCAGGGTAGTCATAACTTTGATTTCCATGAACAAGTTAACTGGATTGCTGAAGGTGGTTCTATTGATAATAATGCTACGGAACGTCATCTCTATTATTCTGCCCAGATTGATTATAACAATACATTTGGTAATCATACGGTAGGTGCTATGGGATTATTCAGCCGTCAGGAGCGTGCGAAAGGTAGTATTGTTCCTAATTATCGTGAGGACTGGGCTTTCCGTGTTACCTATAACTATGCCAATAAGTATTTCTTGGAATATAACGGTGCATATAATGGTTCTGATAAGTTTAGTGCTGATAATCGTTTTGTATTCTTTAATTCAGGTGCCATTGGCTGGATGCTGAGTGAAGAAAAGTTCATGAAGAAAATCAAGTTCCTTGATATGTTGAAGCTGAGAGCTTCTTACGGTGAAATCGGTAATGACGTAATCGGTGACGAATGGGATACAACCCGTCGTTGGCTTTATATGGATCAGTGGGAAACAGGAGGCAACATTGCAACTGGTTTGTATAATGTAGCAAGTCCTTATACTTTTTATCGTCAGAAGACTGTAGGTAATACGGATATTCATTGGGAAGTTGTTCGTAAATTTAACTTTGGTATTGATTATTCATTCTTAGACGGATTGTTTGCTGGTAATATTGAAATTTTTAGAGATAAACGTTCGGATATTCTTATCAGCGGTTCGGATCGTGCTATGCCTTCTTATTTTGGAGGTATTGTGAATGCACCTTGGGTGAACATGGGTAAAGTTAAAAACCGTGGTTATGAACTGGAACTTCGTATTAACAAGACTCTGAGAAATAGTTTGCATTTATGGGCTAATATGAATATGACTCATGCCGTGAATGAAATTATTGAAGCTGATGATCCAGAATTGTTACCCGACTACCAGAAGGATGCCGGAAAGTCAATTGGTCAGACTCATACTTATGTAGACCATGGTTATACACAGACTATGGATGATATTTACGGAAGTACAGCATTTGAGTCAAATGATGATCAGAAATTGCCTGGAACTTACTATATTCTTGACTATAATGGTGATGGAGTTATTAATTCTTACGACCAGATTCCTTATGGATATTCTAGCAGTCCTCAGAATACATACAGTGCTTCATTAGGTTTTGATTATAAGGGATGGAGCTTCTTCGTTCAGTTCTATGGTGTAAATAACGTAACTCGTCAGGTAGTATTCTCTACATTTGGTCAGAAACAGTTGATTGCCTATGATGAAGGTTCTCGTTGGAGTAAATATAATCCAAATCCAGATGTACCGATGCCACGTTTTGGTTCTACGACTAACAGTTATTATGATGCAGCTCGTTATTTCTATGATGGTTCATACATTCGTTTGAAGAATATAGAATTGTCTTACACCTTTACTAGTGGTTGGATCAAGAGTTTAGGACTTTCTAATTTGAAACTTTATGTTAATGGTAATAACCTTTGGGTATGGACTCGTATGCCTGATGACCGTGAATCAAATTTTGCAGGAACAGGTTGGGCTTCTCAGGGTGCTTATCCTACGGTGAAACGTATTAATTTCGGTTTAAAATTCACATTATAAAATGAAAAGTCAAATGAAAAGAAACAATATACGTACATTATTCTATGGGGGACTTCTTTCATTGTGCTGTGTAGGAATGACTTCTTGTGAAGATTATCTTGACAAAGCACCTGAAAGTAGTGTGAACCCTGAGGATGCTTTTAAAAATTTCCGGAATTTCCAGGGTTTTACGGAAGAACTGTATTACTGTATTCCTGATTTTGCACATGGCTACTGGAACAACTCATTCAACTGGGGAGAAGATGAACTTATCTCTTTTAGTATCGACTATCATATGGGATACAAGGTTGATATGGGAGATTTCTGGGGCTGGCAGTCAAGCTATGATGGCTGGCAATGTGGCTGGATGGACCGTAGCAATACGGTGGCTAACTCTACTGACCGTATGCAAAAATCTTTATGGCCATTGGCATGGTATGGTATTCGTAAATGTAATTTAGGCCTTGAAAATATTGATAAACTGGTGGAAGCCACAGAAGAGCAGCGTGACTTGATATTAGGTCAGCTTTATTTCTTCCGCGGATGGTTCCATTTTGAACTGATGCAGTATTTCGGTGGTTTACCTTATATTGATTCTGTACCATCTTCTTCTGAACCATTGCGTAACCCACGTTTGAGCTATCAGGAATGTGCCGACCGTGCAGCCGAAGATTTCCGTCGTGCAGCAGATCTGTTACCTATTGATTGGGATGATACTACTACAGGTAAGGCTACATATGGAAATAACCAGCAGCGTATCAATAAGATTATGGCTTTGGGTTATTTAGGAAAGAACTATTTGTGGGCTGGTAGTCCATTGATGAACTATGAGTCTCAGAATAGCAGAAGTTATAATGCGGATTACTGCAAGAAGGCTGCTGATGCTTTTGCAGAATTGTTGAATCTGGTAGAAAAAGGACAAACCCAATATGCATTGGTTGACTTTGAACATTATACCGATATATTCTATACATTTAAACAGAATAGCAAGAACCCAGGTTCTACTGAAGCTATTTTCCAGACTCCGATGTACGACTGGTGGATGGGATCAGGCTGGTGTTTGGGTCCTCAATATGTTCCTTCTACTTTGGCAAATGAAACAAATGGTGTTGTTTTCTCGCCGACGGCTAATTATGTAAATTATTATGGTATGAAAAACGGTCTTCCGTTGAATGACCCGGATTCTCATTTTGATAAAGAACATCCTTGGCGTGATCGTGACCCCCGTTTCTATGCCGACATTACTTATGATGGACTGCAGGTAATTCAGAATACAGCTAAATTTACTTCAGAGCAAAAGGATAAACAAATTCAGTATGCCAATCTTTATACTGGAGGTAATTATCGTGATGTAAAAAATGAAAGTCGTACCGGATACTTGCTGCATAAGTTTACTCCACTTGTAGTGAATGGTTTTGATGAAGGCTTTCGCGATTATGGTGATGCTTTGACTATTCAAGTAAGTTGGATGCGTTTGTCTGATATTTATTTAATGTATGCTGAAGCTGTGGCCAATGGTTATGGAGGCCCATCTGCAAAAGCTGACGGTTGCTCTTTGACCGCTGTCGATGCTGTAAATAAGATTCGTGAACGTGCGGGTGTAGATGATGTTGCTAGTAAATACGCCGGCTCATTAGACGGATTTATGAGCGAGTTACGACGTGAACGTGCCGTAGAATTAGCTTATGAAGGACATCGCTTCAATGATTTGCGTCGTTGGTTACTTTTAACTGAGTATCCTTATACTATTAAAACTTCTCAGGAATTTGATCGCGTGGAACTGGATAAGGAAGATCCGACTCAAAGTCGCGTTTCTAATTTCAGAGAAGAGGTGATTGTAACTCGTAATTTCTCTGAGAAACATTATTGGTTGCCTTTGAAGGTTTCTGATGTGAATATTTATCCGGAATTATATCAAAATCCCGGTTGGTAATGCTCTTGAGAATTTTGAATGCTAATTAAAAAGGAATTAAAATGAAAAACATACGAATAAAGTCTGTTTTATGTGCGGCACTTGCAACTTCTTCATTGTATGTCGGCGCTCAAAATTTGCCGTCAGAATTGTTGGATGCCAGTTCAGATTCTTTATCTGTTGCTGAAGAGGAGTTAGTACAGGTTGCTTATAGAAAGGTGAACAAAAAAGACCTTTTAGGAGGAGTTTCTTCTGTAAATGTAGAAGAATTAATGAAAAAGGATTACTTCACATACAGCTTAGACGGCATGGAGAACATGGTTAGTGGCTGGAACGGAAGTAGTTTGTGGGGAATGGATTCTTATCTGGTATTGGTAGATGGAGTGCCCCGTGATGCAAACAACGTAATGCCTTCTGAAATTAAAGACATTACTTTCCTGAAAGGTGCTTCTGCTGTGGTTCTGTATGGTAGCCGTGCTGCCAAAGGTGTTATTTATATCACAACTAAACGTGGAAAGGAAGGAGATACTCGTATTGATGTAAGAGGTAATACCGGTTTTTTCGTTCCGAAAAGTTATCCGAAATATTTAGGATCAGCTGAATACATGACATTGTATAATGAAGCTCGTGTAAATGATGGCATGGATCCGTTATATAGTGATGTGGATATTTATAACCATGGTTCTGGAATAAACCCTTATCGTTATCCGGATGTAAATCTTTATTCTGATGATTATCTGAAAAAGGCTTACAATCAGTCGGATGTAACGGCTGAAATTTCAGGTGGTTCTGAAAAGGCACGGTTTTATACCAATATCAACCTTTATAATACAGGTTCATTGATAAAGGTAGGTAATGCGAAAGATGACCGTACAACTCGCTTTAGTGTACGTGGTAACATTGATGTGAATCTGGGACAATATGTTAAGACTTATGTGAATGCCAATGCTACTTTCTATGATGGACGTAGTGCCCGTGGTAATTTCTGGGGAGCTGCAGCTTCACTGAGACCTAACCGTATTTCTCCGCTGATTCCTGTTGATTATATTATGCAGAATAATACGGATGCATGGAATCTGGTAAATAATAGTCGTTACTTAATTGATGGAAAATATTTGTTAGGCGGTACACAAGTAGATCAGACTAATGAAATTGCCAATCTTTATGCGGCTGGTGTCAATACCTATACAAGTCGTCAATATCAGTTTGACATGGGAGTAGATGTGGATCTTTCTATGCTTTTGAAAGGTCTTTCCTTTCAGACTCGTTTTGCGATAGATTATGCAACAACCTACAATCGCTATTATGGTGATACTTATGCTACTTATGAACCTCAATGGGCTAATGTGAACGGTCAGGATCTGATTGTGGGCTTGACAAAGTATGGTGATGACGTACACGATGGTATTCAGCATATTGCCGATAGCTGGAATCGTCAGACTATGGCATTCTCGGCTCAGTTGAACTATAACAACAAATTTGCAGATAGTCACAATATTTCTGCTATGTTGATTGCAGCCGGATATCAGCAAGGTGAAAGTGCCGTATATCATAAAACCAGCAATGTCAATTTAGGTTTGCAGGTTGATTATGATTATTTGAGCAAATATTATATGAGTTTTGGAGGAGCTTTAATCCATTCTGCTCGTCTTCCGGAAAATAATCGTAATGCTTTCTCACCTTCACTTACTTTGGGATGGCGTTTAAGCAATGAAAGCTTCCTGGAAGATTCATCGGTTTTGGATGATTTAATGCTGAGTGTTTCAGGTTCGGTATTAAATACAGACTTGGGAATTGATGATTACTATATGTACCAAAGTAGCTACGACCAGGCTAATGGTGCTTGGTGGGGTTGGGCTGATGGTAACCAGAGCCATGCAACAGAAGCTAGACGCGGTAATAATTCAGATCTGTCTTTCATCAAGCGTAAGGAGATTAGCGTAGGATTACGCGGTTCTTTATGGAATAAGATGTTGACTTTTGATGCATCATTCTTTAAGAATAGCCTTGAAGGAATGTTGGTTCAACCTTCTAATAGTTATCCGAATTATTTTGTGTCTTATTGGCCCGAAAGTACTTTGCTTCCTTATGTGAACTATAACAATAGTACCCGTACAGGTTTTGATTTAGCATTGAATTTCAATAAGAAGATGGGTGAAGTTGATTTTAACTTGGGAGTAAATGCTACTTACTATACCAATGAGAATACAAAGGTAGATGAACTGTATGAAGATGCATATCGTTATCGTAAGGGCAAACCTACTGATGGTATGTGGGGATTACAGGCTGAAGGTTTCTACAACAATGAAGAGGAAATTCAGAATTCAGGAATCACTTCCTCTTTCGGTGAATTGAAACCTGGTGATTTGAAATATGTAGATCAGAATGGTGATAAGATTATCGATGAAAAGGATGAAGTTTATTTGGGCGAACGCTATGGCTGGCAAGGAACTCCGTTGACAGTAGGTTTGAACCTTACATTGAAATGGAAGAACTTTACTTTGTTTGCTTTAGGTACCGGTTATTGGGGTGCTTCTGCTTTCATGAGTGGTGATTATTATTGGGTATATGGAGATAAGAAGTATTCAGAAGTGGTACGTGGACGTTGGACTCCTGAAACTGCAGAAACCGCAACTTATCCACGTTTGACTACACAAACGGATAATCACAACTATCGTAATTCTGATTTCTGGATGTATAAGACTAACCGGTTTAATCTGTCTCGTCTTCAGTTGACTTATGATTTGCCTAAACAATGGTTGGGAAATTCATTTGTACGTAGTTTCTCAGTATATGCTTATGCAAGCAACTTGTTGACAATATCGAAAGAACGTGAAAAGCTGGAACTGAATACAGGAGCAGCTCCTCAGACTCGTTTCTACAACATTGGTTTCAAGATAGGTTTCTAAATTGATAAAATAAAAGTAGATTCTTATGAAAAAAATATTGACAGTTTTTGTCGCGGCTTTTTTACTGGTGGGATGCGATGATTTATTTACACCAGCAATTGAAAATAATAAGCAAGTTTCGGATGGCCTTGAAGATCCTTTGTATGCAGAAGGAATTTTGGCTAATGCTTATACTCGTAATCCCTACAATTCACAGTCATTTAATGATGTGGCTACAGATGATGCTGTAACTAACCAGACAAGTAACAGTTATCTGAAGATGGCTACTGGTTCATGGACATCAAATAACAATCCAATGGATCAGTGGGGATCTTGTAAGGCTGCTATTCATTACATTAATCTTTTCTTGACTCAGGTTGATCAGGTTTCATGGGTAAAAGATCCGGTTGTGAATAAAATGTTTTGTGACCGTTTGAAAGGTGAAGCTTATGGTTTGCGTGCAATGTTTAATTTTTATATGTTGCAGGCTCATGCTGGATACACAGAGGATGGTCGTTTGATGGGAGTACCTATTGTGGAGGAAGTAGAAGATGAAACTTCTAATTTCAACTATCCGCGAAACACATTTGATGAATGTATTCAGGCTATTTATGATGATGTTCAACGGGCTGAAGAATTGTTACCGCTTGATTATGAGAATATCTCTTCCGATGCAGAAGTTCCGGAAGTATATCGTTCTGAAGGAGCTAACTTCAGCCAGTACAACATTGTGTTTGGTAACAATTTCCGTTCTCGTATGAGTGGACGTATCGCGTTGGCTTTTCGTGCAAAAGCTGCACTTTTAGCTGCCAGCCCGGCATTTGCAGAAGGTAGCAAAGGAACATGGGCAGAAGCTGCTGACTATAATGGTGAAATCCTGGATTTGATTGGTGGAGTAGCAGGTTTGGCAGCTCAGGGAAATACGTGGTATAAGAATGCGGATGAAATTAATAGCTTGACTGGAGGTTCTAATCCTCAGGAGATGCTTTGGAGAAATGGTAAGGATGCTACAGCTTATTCATTAGAGCAGGCGCAGTTCCCACCCAGCCTTTACGGTAGCGGTCAGATTAATCCGACTCAGAATTTAGTTGATGCTTTCCCGATGGCTAATGGTTATCCAATTGACTCTCCTGAAGCTGGTTATGATGACCAAAATCCTTATGCCAACCGTGATCCACGTCTGGCTCTCTATATTGTGGTGAATGGTACCGTTATGGGTACTGATGGCAAGACCATTGATACAAGTGTAGATAATACTTCTAACAATGATGGTTTGAATAAAGAAAATGGCTATTCTACCCGTACAGGTTATTATCTGCGTAAACATTTACGTGAAGATGTATATTTGAGCTCTACAACCACTACAGGACAGCCACATTATAGTCCGCGTATCCGCTATACTGAAATTTATTTGAATTATGCGGAAGCAGCCAATGAGGCATGGGGACCTACAGGTACTGGTTTACATGGTTATTCTGCTTATGATGTTATTAAAGCCATTCGTCAGCGTGCTGGAATTAAAGATGCTTCAGGAAATGATCCTTATTTGGAAAGTGTGAAGAATGATCAAGCTAAAATGCGTGATTTAATACGAAATGAACGTCGTTTGGAATTGTGTTTTGAAGGTTTCCGTTTTTGGGATTTGCGCCGTTGGAACATGGATTTGAACGAACCGGCAAAAGGAATACGTATTAGTGGAGGAACCTATCAGGTATTTAATGTTGAAAGCCGTACATATAATGATTTCATGCGGTTTGGTCCTATTCCTTATAGCGAAGTAGTGAAATTTGATGCATTGGAACAGAATAAGGGTTGGGATTGATTTTATGTGGAATAATTTTTAATGACTGAAAAAATGAAAAAACTATTTTATTTGTTTTCACTGTTAGCGTTGGTTTCTTTCTCTTCGTGTGAGAATGGGGATTGGTCTTTCCCTGACTATGGAACAACTACTGTATATTTTGCTTATCAGTATCCGGTGCGTACTATCGTTTTGGGTAATGATGAAGTTTTTGATAATACACTTGATAATCAACATAAATGTATGATTAAGGCAACAATGGGTGGTGTATATGAAAATCAAACATCGCCTGTGGTTGATATTGAAGTGGTAAATTCTTTGTGTGACAACTTGAAGTTCTCTACAGGAGAAGACGTGGTTCCTATGCCTGCTGAATATTATACACTTTCTTCTGACCAAATCACTATACCTCAAGGTCAGATTAGTGCGGGAGTAGAAGTACAGTTGACTGATGCTTTCTTTGCTGATCCTAAAGCAATAGAAACTACCTATGTAATTCCTTTGGTAATGTCAAATGTACATAATGCGGATTCTATCTTGTCAGGCTCTCCTTTAGTGGAAAATCCTGTTCGTTGCAACAAGTCAGACTGGAATGTATTGCCGAAAGATTACATTTTGTATGCCGTGAAGTATATTAATCCGTGGGATGCAGTTTATTTGCGTCGTGGGGTAGATCAAATTACTCAAGGTGGTGCTACTAATACAGTAGTTCGTCATACAGGTTCTGTTGAAAGTGATGAAGTTTGCGAATTGACAACTCGCTCATTGAAGGATGCTAATTTTGCTTTGACTCTTAATGATCAAAATTGCAATTTGATTCTTTCTTTTAATGATAATAATGAATGTACACTTTCTACAGACACTCCGGGCTGCACTGTTTCAGGTTCTGGTAAGTATGTAGAGAAGGGAGAAAAGAATTCCTTTAATAACAAAGATCGTGACGTCTTGTATTTGGATTATACAGTGGATTTAGGTTCTACTGTCTATGCAACTAAGGATACATTGGTTATGCGCGATCGTCAGGTTAAGGCTGAATGGTTTGATGTTACATATAATAAATAACCTTAAATTAAAGAAGACATGAAACAATATATGAAATTGCTTCCGGTATTAGCCTTAGGGATGGTAGTAGAATCATGTGTTGACGATGCCCTATTGCCCTATTCGGTTCAAAAGCCGACAAGCGTTGCTCAATATGAATATTTGAATAATTATGACGTGTTGAAATCATATCTGGACCGTGCTAAAAATCCCAACTTCAAGTTGGGATTAGCGGCCAGTGTAAGTGATTTTGTTCAGCAAGGTGTAGTTTATGAAGCGGTTACTACAAACTTTGACGAGATGACTGCAGGCAATGCAATGAAATATGCCTCAGTTGTAGCCGATGATGGTACGATGAACTTTTCAACGGTTTCAAATTTTGTAGATGTAGCCAAAGCTGCAGGTATTACGATTTACGGTCATACATTAGGTTGGCATGCACAGCAGAATATGACTTATTTGAATGGGTTGATTGCTGATAAAGAAATCACAGTTGATCCAGGAGATGCCGAAGAGGTAAATGATGTGTATGTAGATTATTCTACACTAGGATCTTATACTTATTGGCATGGTGATAAAGTAGATGCTAGTATTAATTCTGATGGTAATTTGTTAATTCATAATCCGGAAGCTATTGAGAATTTTTACGAAATTCAATATCATGTGGCGAATGGTTTAGTTGCTAGTCCGGATATAGAATATACGGTTACTGCTAAGATAAAGGCTAGTGGCGATGGATATTTGACATGTTGTATTGGAGATTGGGGAGGACAACAAACTGCTGCTTTATCATTTACAACTGAATGGCAGGAAGTTAAACTTACATTTACAGGAGTGAATACAGCTGATGGTTTTGTGATGTTTCAATCTGGAAACTTTGCTGGAGATATAGAAATTGAATGGCTTAAAGTAACGCATAAAGAAGCACCGTCAATTTCACTTTGGAATAATATGCTTTTAAATAGTGACTGTGAAAGTGATGATACTTCTTGCTTTTATGCAACGGAAATGACATCTGGTCCTAAAGCTGCTACTTTTGGTGCTGCGGGAACAGGTGCTGATGGAGCTGGACGTGCTATTGTTGTTAAATCAGGAGATAATCCGACAAATACTTGGGATACTCAATTCTTTGTAAAGACTCCGAGAATGATGATGGCTGGCGAAAAATATCGTTTTAGCATGAAATATCGCGCAGATAAAGAAGCTGGATGTGAAACTCAGTCGCATAATGAACCTGGTGGATATGTTTTCTATAATATGTTTACTAATCCTACTTTCTCTACCACTTGGCAGGAATTTGTGTATGAAGGAACTATTTCTGAGGATCAAGCAGGTGCGAGTGGTATGAATACTATTGCATTTAATTTGTCTGTATTGCCAGAAGCTAATACTTATTATTTTGATGATATTAAATGGGAATTGGAGGAAAAAGGAAATACAATTCCTTTGACTCCTGAAGAAAAGAAAGATACGCTTACTTGGGCTTTGGATAACTGGGTTAAAGGTATGATGGAAGCAACAGGTGGCTATGTTACAGCTTGGGATTTGGCAAATGAAACAGTTTCTGGAGTAGATAATGACGGCGATGGTTTCTATGATTTGCAGTCATCTGAGAATGGAGATCCTACAACTAATTTCTATTGGACTGATTATTTAGGCGATATTGATTATGTACGTATTCTTGAATCAAGAGCACGTAAATATTTCAAGGAATATGGAGGCGATCCGTCTAAGTTGAAGTTGTTTATCAATGATTTTAATCTAGAGTCTTGGTGGGATGGTAATCAAAAAGTAAAGAGCTTGGTTGAATGGATTAGAAGATGGGAATCAGATGGTGTAACAAAGATTGATGGTATTGGAACCCAAATGCACGTAAGCTATATTTTGAATGAAGCAGATCAAAAAGCTCAAGAGGATGCAATCGTTAATATGTTTAAGATATTAGCTGAAAGTGGTAAGCTTATCAAAATCTCAGAATTGGATATGGGTATTGTAGACAAAGCTTTCGGTACTGCTATCAAGACTGAGAATGTAACTTATGAGCAACAACTGAAAATGGCAGAGTTCTATCAGTTTATTATCAGTAAATATTTTGAGATAATTCCTGTAGAGCAGCAATATGGTATTACTCAGTGGTGTGCTACAGATAGTCCGGCTGATTCTGGTTGGAGACCAGGAGAACCTACTGGTTTATGGGATAGCAGCTTTAAACGTAAACCGACGTATGCTGGATTTGCTAATGGACTTGCTGGTAAAGTTATAGCAGAGCCATCTGAAGAATTGAGTCAGGAAAAATAATTAAGCATTTGTAATACCAAAATTAGAAGTGTTTAATAGACAAAATTCAGAGTGATAATTTCACAAGAATAAAATTATACATGAAAGTTTCTCTTATTCCTGTTTTTGTTATTTGTAAAAGATGGGGATAAGAGAAATTTTCATAATATTGGATGTGGAATTGATTACGAGTCTTTGTTGTCGTTTTTTGAAATAAATGATTTTAAATTTATACCATGAAAATACATAGTCTAATTTGCTTTTTGCTTATAGTATGTTTGGATACATTTTCAGCAAATCGGTTTGTGGTTTTTGAAAAAGAAAGTAATGCGTTTTCTTTAGTATCTGATAACAAAATAATAAATATCCTTATAGATAAAGAAGATCAAAGAGGTATTCACATTGCTGTAGATAATTTATGTGAGGATTTTAGTCAGGTGTTTGGGATGGAGCCTCAGTTGACAACTGAAATTTCGGATGAGAATTGCATTATCGTAGGAAGTCTGAATTCAAAGTATATTAAGCAACTTATCCAGAAGGAGAAGCTCGAAAAGAAACAATTGCAAGGAAAAAATGAGAAATATATTATAACAACCGTTGACGCTCCTTTTAATGGAGTTAAAGAAGCATTAGTAATTGCTGGTAGTGACCGTAGAGGTACTATTTACGGTATTTATGAGCTGTCAAAACAGCTTGGAGTGTCACCTTGGTATTGGTGGATGGATGTGCCAGTAGTAAAGAGGGCAGAAGCTTATATATTACCAGGTATTTATACAGATGGAGAGCCTGCCGTAAAATATCGTGGTATATTTTTGAATGATGAAGCTCCTTGTCTGACAAGCTGGGTAAAGCAATATTATGGAACAGATTTTGGTGATCATCGTTTTTATGCCCAGGTTTGTGAATTGATTCTTCGCCTTAAGGGAAACTTTTTATGGCCTGCTATGTGGGGGTGGGCTTTTTATGCGGATGATTCTCTCAATAGTAAGACTGCGGATGAAATGGGGGTGATTATTGGCACATCACATCATGAACCTATGGCGCGAAACCATCAAGAATGGGCCCGTAAACGTAATGAATATGGTGCATGGAATTATTCGACGAATAAAAAAGTGTTAGATCAGTTTTTTCGAGAAGGTATTGAGAGGGTAAAAAATACTGAAGATATAATTACTATTGGCATGCGTGGAGACGGAGACGAGGCTATGAGTGAAGATACCAATGTAAAACTGATGGAGTCTATAGTTGAAAACCAACGTCGAATTATTGAGGATGTGACTGGAAAGCCGGCAAAGGAAACTCCTCAGGTATGGGCTTTATATAAAGAGGTACTTGATTATTATGATAAGGGAATGCGGGTTCCTGAAGATGTAATAATGTTGCTTTGTGATGATAATTGGGGCAATGTGCGTCGTCTTCCTAACGATAAGGAGCGTAAGCATCCGGGAGGATGGGGAATGTATTATCATGTAGACTATGTGGGAGCGCCCCGAAATTCAAAATGGATGAATATGACTCCAATACAAGGAATGTGGGAGCAGCTTCATCTTACTTATGAATACGGAGTGGACAAACTTTGGATACTTAATGTGGGGGATCTTAAACCGATGGAGTATCCTATTACTTTATTTTTAGATATGGCATGGAATCCGAATGATTATTCTGTTGATAATTTTATGCAACATCCTTATTGCTTCTGTGAACAAATATTTGGTAAAGGGCAGGCTGAGGAAGCAGCTCGGATTCTTAATTTGTATACCAAGTATAATGGTCGTGTAACGGCGGAAATGCTGGATTGTGACACTTATAATCTTGAAACAGGGGAATGGAAGCAAGTAGCAGATGATTATGTACGTTTAGAAGCTGAAGCATTACGTCAATATTTATCACTTGCTCCTGAATATAAGGATGCTTATAAGCAATTGCTGTTATTTCCTGTTCAGGCAATGTCTAATCTTTATGAGATGTATTATGCTCAGGCCATGAACCATAAACTTTATGAAGAAGGAAATCCGGAAGCTAATGATTGGGCTGACAAGGTAGAAGCTTGCTTTGCTCGTGATAAAGCATTGAGTGAAGACTATAATAACGTTATGAGCAATGGAAAATGGAAGGGGATGATGATTCAAAAGCATATAGGTTATACTTCATGGAATGATGACTTTTCAGTTGACAAACAACCGGAAGTATTTAGATTATCAGAGGAAAATGTAGGGGGATACATCTTTGAAGGAAGTGGCGGATATGTGGCTATGGAAGCTGGGCATTTCTTTGAAACCAAGTCTCCTGAGAGCCTCAAATGGCAAGTGATTCCCGATATGGGAAGAACATTGGGAGGAATCACATTAATGCCTTATACAAAGCCGGTGGAGGGTGCTACGGTTTCTTATAAGATGGTTTTACCAGAGGAGATAAAGAAGTGTAAGACTGTGAATGTCATTGTGGTTGTAAAATCCACGCTTGCTTTTCATAACACAGACGGTCATAGATATGCTATAGGTTTTAGAAATGGTAATAAAGTGACGGTGAATTATAATCATGATTTGAATGAACATCCTGAGAATATCTATACTACATTTTATCCTACGGTAGCAAGACGTGTAGTTGAAAAACAAGTGAGTCTTGATTTGCCTGTAAGTCAGGATGGTAGTTATATAATTGATTTTTCGCCTTTAGATCCTGCTGTGGTTTTAGAAAAGATTGTGGTTGATTATGGGGGATATAAAAAGTCGTATTTATACATGAATGAGTCTCCATGTAGAAGAACGAGGTAAAGTAGATATTTTATTTATGAGAGCAATTAGTTTGATGACTATTGATAATAAAACGGTTTTGATATGAGATATATTGTTTTGACTTTGTTTTTGGGTTTTTGTGGATTTCTGTTTGCACGAAATGATTTAGGAAAACAAAGATTGATTGTAACTACAGATTTAGGTGGAGCTGATCCGGATGACAAGCAATCATTGATACACCTTTTGGTATGTGCAGATAGAATGGATATAGAGGGAATCATCAGCTCAAATGCTTGGGTAGATGACCCGGATAGAACTTCAGATATAACAGAAGTCATAGATTGTTATGCAGATGCTTATCCTTTTTTAAAGAAACATGCAAACGATTTTCCATCACCTGATTATTTGAAGAGTATTGTAAAAAGGGGACAGGAAAAATCGAATATGTCAGGAGTTGGGGAAGGTAAGGACTCTCCGGGTTCTGAATTAATTATTGCGGCGGTAGATAAGGAAGAAGACGCTCGTCCTATCTGGCTTGCTGCATGGAGTGGAATGAATACGATAGCACAAGCTATTTGGAAGGTCCATTCTACCAGAAGTCCAGAAGAATTCCAAAAATTTGTAGCTAAAATTCGAATTTATGATGTGTTAGGGCAAGATGATGCTGGAGCTTGGATTGCTAAATCTTTTCCGGAAATCTTTTATATAAGAAATACGGAAATTTATGGATGGGGACCTGGTGATGAATGGATTAAAGATAATGTTCAGTCAAGAAAACCGTTAGGAGGTTGTTATCCAGACAGGATATGGGCCTCGGAAGGTGATTCTCCTTCTTTTTTATATGTATATGTGAATGGATTGAATGTTCCGGATAGCCTTGCGTACGGTGGATGGGGAGGCCGATTTAAAATGGAACGTACTGCAGGTATACGAGGAATGGATTTTATTGAAAAATCAGGTAAGAGTGAGAAAATTTATGATCCCTATTTTATGCATGCTAGTACGTCCGAGGGTATTGCTGCCATTAATAAATGGCGACAGCATATTTTGAATGATTTTGCTGCGAGAATGTGTTGGGCTACTACAGATAAATTTTCGGATGCTAACCATCATCCGGTCGTTGTCTTTGAGAATGATTCAACATTTAATTTTTTTAGTAAAACAGTTGAGGCAGGGGAAGTATTGCAGTTGGATGCTTCTTCATCGTATGACCCCGATGGAAATAATTTACATTATAATTGGTATGTGTATGAGGAGCCTGGTACGTATAAAGGTGTGGTAGAAATTGAGTCTGACAAGCAGGGAATGTGTGTGTTACACATTCCTGAAGATGCTACAGGTAAAAATTTTCATTTAATTTTAGAATTAAATGATGATGGTGTTCCTAGTCTTACTGGGTATCGAAGGTTTGTCATATATGTTAAATGATGAGAATAAAAAGAGGCTGCCCTTTTAAGCAGCCTCTTTTCTTTGAGTATAGAAGATATTTCTTATACTCTTTGTGGTTACTAATTTTGATTATAAAGCTTCCGCATCGTTGGAAGTAGTAGCATACAAACCAATCATTGCACCGGTAAATCCGCCAGCTACGTTGGTAGAAAGAATATCTCCGGAAACGGTTCCTCCTACGGTCTGGTAGTTATTATCTTTTACAGAGTAGCTGAATGTGTATTTATCTCCTTCTGCTGTTACGCGCAGACTGATTGGAGTGTTTCCTTCAATTTTTTCGCTGGCAATGGTTGAAGATTCTCCCTTTTCAGTACGTTGCAGTACGATATAGCTATCTTCTGCTTTTTTCGTTACCCCAAATACATAGTTGAATTTTTCGCTTTGATAGCAAGTAATTCCAGCGAGGTCTTTTTCTGTACGAGGCACATACTTCAGAGTAGTTGTAGCCGTGAAATTAAGGTGCTGCTGACGATAGAACAATGTAGAAGTAGGAAGAACTGCCTTGATATTGGTTTCGTAAGGTGTAATTGTTAGACCTTCCGCAGTAGTAGAAATGAATCCTTCTCTGGCACCTCTTACTCCTACCCAGCGGTAATCAAGTGAACTTCCGGTGAAAGTTTCCGTAAATGTAAAGTTTCCGTTAGGGAAATATCCGTTCTTTCCAGTTTCATTCTTCACACCTTGTGGCATAGCCAGTTTAGGCTGGATAGGCTCCAGACCGCCTTTGAATACAGGGAAAGTGCCACTCCAGTCTACGGGTAATATAAAGGTTTCACGTCCGGTATTTACTCTGTTGGCTTCATTAGGGCGAATAGCAAGGAATACGCCATAGTATTGTCCATCAGGACCTTCTACCAAATCAGCATGACCAGCCCAGTCTACTTTAAACGGACGTTCAGCCGGCAGATGTCTCTGTGACAGAATCGGATTCTCAGGAGCAGGTTTGAAAGGACCTTGAGGATTGTCACTGATAAAGATTACTTCACTGTGCCAGCCTCCGGTACCACCTTCTGCACACATCAGGTAGTATTTTCCATCTTTTTTGTAAAGATGTGGCGCCTCTATCCAGATAGGCTTTTTAGACAAATCTACTCCTCCGTTCACTACAACTTTGTCTGTACCCGGAATAATCTGGTCTTTTTCCAGGTCGTATTCCCAAACTTTAATAACTCTGTGTCCTTCGTATAATGGTTTTTCGGGTGCATCGTTGTGAGTGACGTATGCCTTGCCGTTGTCATCAAAGAAGATGTCGGGGTCAATGCCTTCAAAATTCAATTTGATAGGATCGCTCCAGCCTTTCATCGGGTCTTTGGTTTTCACAATCATATTTCCCATCCCTCCTGAGAACTGAGTTGTAATCATATAGAAGGTATCATTGTAGGAATTATATCGGATAGTCGGAGCATAAATACCAGCACTGATTCCGGAATCTTCTACCTTTAACTGTGAAGGGCGGTCGAGCACATGTCCTATCTGTTTCCAGTTTACTAAATCCGTAGAATGGAAAATGGGTACTCCGGGGTTGATGGCAAAAGAGGAGCATACCAGGTAATAGTCGGTTCCTTTCTTGCAAATGCTGGGGTCAGGGTAACATCCCTGTAGTATAGGATTATAAAATTCTCCTTCTGCCAGTGGATTCTTTTCATATACTACATCTTTCCCCGTGTAGGTAAATTGTGTGAACACTGGAGTACCCGGATCGGGCATCGTTACCTTGTTTCCACACGAGGCAGCGATGAGGCTTAGTGTTCCCAATGTGAGTAATTTAAATTGATTTTTCATGATTAAATAATTAGTTGTAAATAATTGAATGATTGTGTTGGTTAAATGAAGTATTTATGTAATCTTTCATTGGCAAATTTACTTGTTTTGTGTGGGGTATGTGTGACGGCATGTTGCATATCTTTTATTCTATGTTACGAGATACTGTTTTCTTTCCGATAGGATACGTGCTTATGTAATGACTTGTTTATTAGTTTGATATGAATGGGAATGTAATATGAGTATATGTAAAATGTACGTTTTGTAAATGCAATATCGCTTATGTGTAACGTGAACGAAAGTCCTGGTAACGTAATTTATTGTAATTTGTATGCTTGGTGCGTATTTTTGTATGGATTAAATTTTAAGTCTATGGATAAACATTCTTTTTTTATTGCTTTATGGGTTTTATGCTTTATACCCGTATCGTTATTTTCGCGTAGCAGAGTCGTAAATGATACAATCTTTAGTAAAAAGTTAAATGCAGAAAGAACATGCTCGGTGTATCTTCCTCCATCTTATGGAGAAGTTCCGGGAAAAAAATATCCAGTGCTTTATCTTTTTCATGGAATGTCGCAAACTAATCAAGACTGGGTATGGCGCGGACATGTGCAGGAGGTGGCCGACCGTTTGATATATTCACAGGAAGCCCGTGAGATGATTATTGTGATGCCTGATGCTGGTGGTGATATTTACAAGGAAATATGGAATGGTTTCTTTAATATGCCTGGCTGGCTTTATGAAGATTTCTTTTTTGAAGAATTCTTGCCTTATGTAGAAAATAAATATCACGTTATTGGGGATAAAGAGAATCGTGCAGTAGCCGGATTATCCATGGGAGGCGGAGGAGCTACCGGCTATGGGTTGTGGCATGCAGATAAGTTTGCTTCGGTGTATGCGATGAGTGCGCTGATGTCAATTCCGGAAGAAGGAGCAGCCCGTTTTGATAATCCGGACAGCAAGCTGGCTATTTTGACACGAGCTGTGATAGAAAGGAGCTGTATCAAGCGTGTGACGAATGCAGATGCAGGTACGATTCAGGCACTGAAATCAGTGAGATGGTTTGTGGATTGTGGAGATGACGATTTCTTGCTTGACCGAAATATCGAGTTCTTTCAGGCCATGCGCAAAGCGGGAATACCGTGTCAGTTTAGGGTAAGAGACGGTGGACACGATTGGGAATATTGGCATTCTGCTTTATATTTGTGTCTGCCTTTTGTTTCAGGAACATTCAGTAAATAATCACTGTAAGAATAGGCATCTATGAAGAAATTTCTGTACGTATGTGTGTTTCTGGCGACTTCGATTCTTGGTGTGTTTGCCAATAGTGCAGGGGATTTGAAGTTGTGGTATTCTGCTCCGGCACGTAATTGGTGGGAAGCATTGCCCGTAGGTAATTCACATTTGGGAGGAATGGTGTTTGGTGGAATAAATCACGAAGAAATCCAACTGAATGAAGAAACATTCTGGGCCGGCGGTCCATATAGCAATAACAGAGCTGGTGCTTCAGGCTATCTGGATGAGGTAAGACGGCTTATATTTGAGAATAAAAATTTGGAAGCCAGAACGCTGTTGGATGAAAAATTTATGACATCGCATCATGGAATGCGTTATTTGACATTGGGGAGTCTTTTGATGGATTTCAATTGTGAGGGAAAGATTGATTCTTATTATCGTGATTTGAATTTAGAAGATGCTACGGCTTCAGTACGTTTTCGGTGTGATGGTGTGGAATATACCCGTCGGGTATTTACGTCTTTTTCTGATAACGTCATGGTTGTAGAAATGGCGACAGATAAAGGTAATAAGAAATTGGATGTGGATTTGAGATATGCTTGTCCGCTGACTTCAGAGGTAAAGAGCGAAGGAGGCTATCTTATAATGAAGTGTAACGGAGCAGAGCATGAAGGTATTCCAGCTGCACTTCATGCGGTGGTTATGATGCGTGTGAAATCGGATGGAAAAATAGAATGTAAAGATGGATGCTTGTCTGTCAGAGGTGCATCTTCGGCTACCGTTTTTCTCAGTGCGGCAACTAATTTTGTGAATTATCAGGATGTGTCGGGAGATGCATACGCTAAAGCGCGCTGTGCCATTGAAGGGGCGTGGGATAAACAGAATAAAAAGTTGTACGATGAGCATAAGGCGATTTATTCTGCGCAATTTGGAAGAGTGGCTTTACATTTGCCATCTTCGGAATTTTCAAAGAAGGAAACGAATGTACGTATTAACGAATTCAATAAGGTAAAAGATTGTTCACTGGCTGCGTTGATGTTTCAGTATGGGCGCTATTTGTTGATTTCGTCCTCGCAGCCAGGCAGTCAGCCGGCTAATCTTCAGGGAATATGGAATAAGGATTTATATGCACCCTGGGATAGTAAGTACACAATTAATATCAATGCGGAGATGAATTACTGGCCGGCAGAGGTGACTAACTTGTCGGAAACTCATGTGCCATTTTTTCAAATGGCGCATGAACTTTCCGTAACAGGTAAAGAAACAGCTCGTGTGTTATATGGAGCTAAAGGATGGGTGGCACATCATAACACGGATATCTGGCGGGCTGCCGGACCGGTGGATTTTGCCGATGCGGGTATGTGGCCTAATGGAGGAGCCTGGGTAGCTCAACATCTTTGGCAGCATTATTTATATTCGGGTGATAAGAATTTTCTTCGTGAATATTATCCTGTGTTGAAAGGTACGGCTGATTTCCTCTTGTCATTTATGACTAAGCATCCTCGGTATGGTTGGAGAGTGACTGCACCTTCTGTCTCTCCGGAACATGGACCGAACGGAGTTTCAATTGTAGCCGGTTGCACGATGGATAACCAAATAGCTTTTGATGTATTGAGCAATACTCTTCTTGCTGCACGGATTATAGGGGATAGCAAGGCATATTGTGATTCTCTTCAGTCTCTGATAAGTCAGTTGCCTCCTATGCAAATAGGACAATATAATCAGCTTCAGGAATGGCTGGAAGATGTGGATGACCCGAAAGACCAGCATCGTCATATATCTCATTTGTATGGACTGTATCCAAGTAATCAGATTTCTCCTTACCGGCATCCAGAATTATTTCAGGCTGCTAAAAATACATTGCTGCAAAGAGGTGATATGGCTACGGGCTGGAGTATTGGTTGGAAAATTAATTTCTGGGCACGTATGCTGGATGGAAATCATGCGTATAATATCATTCGGAATATGCTTTCATTGTTACCTTGCGACAGTCTGGCAGGTAAGTATCCTTTAGGGCGTACGTATCCCAATATGTTTGATGCACATCCACCTTTTCAGATAGATGGAAATTTTGGCCTTACAGCAGGAGTGGCAGAAATGCTTTTGCAGAGTCATGATGGTGCAGTGCATTTACTTCCAGCCGTACCTGATGAATGGCAGGATGGAAATGTAAAAGGCTTGGTGGCACGAGGAGGTTTTGTCGTAGATATGGATTGGAAAAATGTGCATCTTACCAAGGCTGTAATTTATTCGCGGATAGGTGGAACTATACGTTTACGGTCGTATATTCCTTTGAAAGGCAAAGGTTTGAAGCGTGCTTCAGGGGATTGTCCGAATGAATTACTTTGTCAGGCTGAAGTTGCTTCACCTTTAATATCGAAGAAACTCTCGAATCCGGAAAAGCCTGAACTAAAGAGAATCTATGAATATGACTTGAAAACAGAACCGGGAAAGCGGTATGTCGTGTATGCAAAGTAAAGAATTAACAGAATGAATCATTTGTAATAGAATAAAATCATGAAAAAACACTTTTTGCTAGCTTGTCTGTTAATGGCTATGGGAGGCGTGTACCCTGACGTAGTCAATGCCCAGTGTGGTGACAATGGAGATGGAACTTTCTCTAATCCTGTATTTTGGGCAGATGTTCCTGATCCGGATGTGATACGTGTAGGGGATGACTTTTATATGGTGAGTACAACCATGCATTTGGTTCCGGGAGCGCCGATCATGCACTCAAAAGATTTGGTCAACTGGGAAATCGTAAGTTATCTGTATGATCGGTTGGATGATAAACCGAATTATGACTTGAAAGAAGGAACTGTATATGGACGTGGCCAGTGGGCTACTTCTTTGCGTTACCATAATGGAACATATTATGCTTATTTTTCTCCGAATGACACCCCTTACAAAGGATATGTGTATACTACTTCTGACCCTAAAAAGGGATGGACATTGTCGTCACGTATTCCTCATTTTCATGATGCATCTTTGTTTTTTGATGACGATGGGAAAGCTTATATCTTTTATGGTACCGGACAGTTGCGTGAACTGAAGCCGGATTTGAGTGATGTCATGCCGGGAGGTGTGGATATGAAGATATTCGAAAGAGATAAAGAGGAAAATGCTTTACTGGAAGGTAGTAGGGTGATAAAACACGATGGGAAGTATTATTTGCTGATGATTTCATGGCCTCGAGGAGGTAAACGCAGACAAGTATGTTACCGGGCAGATAAAATTACCGGTCCTTATGAGAAAAAGGTGATATTGGAAGATGCATTTGCTGGTTTTCCGTACGTGGCACAAGGTACGATTGTAGATGATGGAAAAGGAAATTGGTATGGAGTTATTTTTCAGGATCGTAATGGGGTAGGTCGTGTGTTGACTATGATGCCTTGTCGATGGGTAGACGGCTGGCCGATGTTAGGAGATGAAAATGGACATGTGCCGGCTACAATGTCTAAGCCTGTACAAGGATATTCTTCTGAAGGATTGGTAGTGAGTGATGATTTTAGTGGCGAAAAGCTAAAATTAAACTGGCAGTGGAATCATAATCCGATGAATGAATGTTGGTCATTGAATGCACGTAAGGGATATTTACGGTTGACGACCGGACGAGTTGTGGATAATTTGTTTGTGGCTCCTAATACTTTAACTCAGCGTATGGAAGGGCCGAAATGTTCTGGAGTGGTTTGTATGGACCTTTCGGGCATGAAGGATGGTGATGTGGCTGGACTGAGTGCATTTAATGGAGATGCTGGAATTTTAGCTGTCACTTGTCAAGGAAGCCAGAAGTATTTGACTATGAAAACAGAAAGTGTCAAATTGGATGAAAAAAATAAGTCTGTGACAGGTATTGATCGAAATGAAATTCAAAAGGTAGAATTGACATCGGATGTGATATACCTTCGTTTGGATGGGGACTTCAGATTGAATAAGGATATAGCTTCATTCTATTATAGTTACGATAATAAAGACTGGAAGAAAATCGGAACTGATTTTAAGATGATTTTTGATTATCGTCGTTTCTTTATGGGCACTAAGTTTGCTTTGTTTAATTATGCGACAAAGAGTCTGGGTGGTTTTGTTGATGTCGATTTCTTTGAATATCAGCATATAAAGAAATAATAGAACAGGTTTTGCAGCCGAGACTCTGATAAAAGAAAAGTGAGAAAATAGTGTGGCTGGTGGAATCTTTATGTTGCGCCTGCTTACAGAATGATGTGTAATATTACGTTTCCCTTTTAGTCGTTTTATCTGCACTAAAAGGGAAACATAAACAATAAAACTAATGTCTATGATTAAACGTGTATTATTGTCATCGTTTACTGCGATGATTTGTATGACAAGTTTATATGCAAGTGAAAAAGAGGTGCTGAGTCCTGATGGACGTTTGAAGGTAGTAGTGTCAGATGAAGGTGGAATTCCTTCTTATCAGGTATTCTATGATGGAGTAACTTTTATTGAGAAATCTCCGTTGGGTATGAAGACTACTATTGGTGATTTTACATCTTCTTTATCACTCGGTAGTGAAATCAAGGAGACCTCTATCCGGAAGAACTACCGTTTACCGAACATAAAAAAAAGTAAGGTGGAGTATGCGGCTGAATCAGTAGTCGTTCCATTTACAAAAGAAGGGAGAACTGCTTTTGATGTGGAATTTCGGGTAAGTAATAATGACGTGGCCTTTAGATATACCGTTTATCCTAAGAAGGATATTTTGTGCTGTGTGATACAGCAGGAAACTACGGGGTTTGTCATGCCGGAAGGTACGACTACTTTCTTATGTCCACAAAGCGGACCGATGGGTGGTTTCGCCAGAACTTCTCCCAGCTATGAAACTCCATATACAGTAGATGATACGATGGGAAAAAATGGTTGGGGAGAAGGATATACATTCCCTTGCTTGTTTAAAAATTCAGATAAAGGTTGGATTTTAATTTCTGAAACTGGAGTAAACAGTTATTATTGCGGTAGTCGTTTGATGGGGCATGAAGATGGGTTGTATACCATTGGTTTTCCGCAGGAAGGTGAATTTAACGGCAATGGCACGATTTCTCCGGGAATTGCATTGCCGGGTAAGACTCCTTGGCGTACTATAACCTTGGGTTCTACACTGGCTCCTATTGTAGAAACAACTGTACCGTTTGATGTGGTAGAGCCGTTATATGAACCGTCGAAAGACTATACCGCAGAATACGGTTGTGGAACTTGGAGCTGGATTATTGCCGGAGATGCCAGTATGAATATGGATGACCAAAAGCGTTATGTAGATTTTTGTGCAGCTATGGGATATCGTACGGTGCTGGTAGATGCGCTTTGGGATACACAGGTAGGTTATGATAAGATAGAAGAGCTGGCTGCCTACGCCAAACAGAAGAATGTAGGGCTATATTTGTGGTATAACTCCAATGGATACTGGAATGATGCCCCTCAAGGACCTCGTGGAAAAATGAGTAATATCATTGAGCGTCGGAAAGAAATGAAATGGATGCAACGTATAGGTATCAAAGGTATTAAGGTCGATTTCATAGGTAGTGACAAGCAGGTCACCATGCAGCTTTATGAAGACATTTTAGCTGACGCAAACGATTATGGACTGTTGGTTATTTTTCATGGATGTACCATTCCGCGTGGATGGGAACGTATGTATCCTAATTATGCGGCCAGTGAAGCGGTATTGGCCAGTGAAAACATGAATTTCTCTCAGGGAAGCTGCGATGCAGAAGCATTCAATGCATGTATCCATCCGTTTGTTCGTAATACGATTGGGAGTATGGATTTCGGAGGAAGTACTTTGAACAAATATTATAATGCGAAAAATGAACCGGGGGGACGGCTGAGAGTTACGTCCGATGTATTTGCATTGGCTACGGCAGTATTGTTTCAGAGTCCGGTGCAGCATTTTGCATTGGCACCTAATAACCTGACTGACGCTCCAGCTTGGGCCGTGGATTTCATGAAAAAAGTGCCTACTACTTGGGATGAGGTGAAGTTTATAGACGGTTATCCTGGAAAATATATTGTGATGGCACGTAAACATGCTGGTAAATGGTACGTGGCAGGAATTAATGCACAGGATGAAACTATTAAATTAAAGATAGATGTTTCAACTTTGTTTGCAGCAGGAGAAATCGTCAATTTGTATGAAGATAATGATAAACTGGCAGGCTCAGTCAAGGAACAGGTTATCAACAAGAAACAGACTTTGAATCTTTCTATTCCTAAAAATGGAGGTGTAGTGATTACCCGGAAGTAAATTGTTAATATTGGAATGATGATAAGGAATAAGATATTATTTTCAGTATTGGGAGGATTAATTTCTCCCATACTGATGGCACAGAATCCGATTGTACAGACCTGTTATACGACAGATCCTGCTCCTATGGTGCACGATGGCAGACTTTATGTGTATACAGGACATGATGAGGACAAAGCTGATTTTTTCTGGATGCAGGAATGGAGAGTGTATTCTACGGACGATATGGTGAATTGGACAGACCATGGCTCTCCGTTGGCCATAGAATCTTTTGAATGGGCAGATGACCGTGCATGGGCTGCACAGTGCGTAGAGCGTCAGGGTAAATTTTATTGGTATGTCTGTCTGCATTCAAAACTTACAGGAGCGATGGCTATCGGAGTGGCGGTAGGTGATTCTCCTGTGGGACCCTTCCGGGATGCCATCGGGAAACCGCTATGTGACGGCAGTTGGGATTATATTGACCCAACTGTGTATATTGATGATGATGGAAGGGCTTTCTTGTATTGGGGAAATCCGAATATTTATTATGCAGAATTGAATGAGGATATGATATCCATCAAGGGTGAGGTGAAGAAGCTGGAACAAACAGTGAACAGTTTCGGAGCTCCAAATCCGGATAAGCGTGTGAAGGGAGAAAAATACAAGGATATCTATACGGAAGGTCCTTGGTTTTATAAGCGAAAGGATAATTATTATTTGCTGTATGCGGCAGGGGGTGTTCCGGAACATATTGCGTATTCCATGAGTAAATCGCCCGTTGGTCCCTGGAAATATATGGGAGAAATTATGCCTTTGCAGGATACGGATTCATTTACGAATCATTGTGGGGTGATTGATTATAAAGGGAACTCTTATTTCTTTTATCATACCGGAAAATTACCTGAAGGTGGTGGATTCGGACGTTCTGTGGCTGTAGAACAGTTTGAATACAATGCAGACGGAACATTCCCTGTTATTAATGCTACGCAAGAAGGAGTAAAACCGGTAGGTTCTCTAAATCCTTATCAGCGAGTAGAAGCGGAGACTATGGCTTTTTCTGAAGGTGTGAAGACGGAGCCGAATGATCGGACAGGAATTTATGTATCAGACATTCATAATGGTGATTATATAAAGGTCAGAGAAGTCGATTTAGGCAAAAAGGGTGCCAGCAAGTTAGAAGTAAGTGTGGCCAGTGCATTGAGAGGCGGAATAATTGAAGTGTATGCCGACAGTATTGGTGGCACGTTGATTACAGAAATACAAGTACCTCATACCGGAGGATGGGAAGCCTGGAAGACTTTAGAAACAGCGGTGAAACAGGGTGAACAGGCTGTTTCAGGTACACATGATTTATATTTCTGTTTTAAGGGTAGAAAAGGCTGCAAGCTTTTCAATTTTGATTGGTGGAAATTGGTAGAGTAATTAGTTTTTAATGATACATAGGGAAAAATCGATTTGATAAACTTAAATATTGAATATTATGAATATTAGCAAGATTTTGTTACTGTGTAGTGGTTGTGGACTGTTGAATTGTCTGAATGTAAATGCTCAACGACCTATTATTCAAACGAAATATACTGCCGATCCGGCACCGATGGTATACAATGATACGGTATTTCTTTATACGACGCATGATGAAGATGATGCCGAAGGGTTTAAAATGCAGGATTGGTTGTTGTATACTTCTACCGATATGGTTAACTGGACTGATCATGGGGTTGTTGCTTCTCTCAAGAGCTTTGATTGGGTGAAGCGTGATAATGGAGCTTGGGCTGAACAGGTAGTTGAGCGCAATGGTAAGTTTTATATGTATTGTCCGATTCATGGAAATGGAATCGGTGTGCTTGTTTCCGACAGTCCTTATGGACCATTTAAGGATCCTCTAGGAAAGCCTCTTGTATGGCAGAAAGAACATTGGGATGATATTGATCCTACCGTGTTCATCGATGAGGATGGGCAAGCTTATATGTATTGGGGAAATCCCAATTGTTATTATGTGAAATTAAATGAAGACATGATTTCATATTCTGGAGATATTGTAAAGCTAAAAGAAACTCCGGAGCATTATCAGGAAGGTCCGTGGTTCTATAAACGTAATGGACATTATTATTTGGCTTTTGCTTCTACCTGTTGTCCGGAGGGAATAGGGTATGCAATGAGTGATAGTCCTACAGGACCATGGAAAACGAAAGGATACATTATGCGCCCTACGGAGAGAACCAGAGGCAATCATCCTGGTATTATGGATTATAAGGGGAAATCGTATGTCTTTGGATTGAATTATGATTTGTTAAAACTGGAAACGAATACTCATTATGAACGCCGTTCGGTGTCAGTGGCAGAAATGCACTATAATGAAGATGGAACTATTCAAGAAGTACCTTATTGGGCGGATACCAAGCTGGAGCAGATCGGTACTTTTAATCCGTTCCGTAAGGTAGAAGCTGAAACTATGGCTTGGGGATATGGATTGAAAACTGCTCCGAATGCAGATAAGTCTCTTTCGGTGGTAGATGTGAACAATGGAGAGTACATCTGTGTACGTGGAGTGAACTTTGGAAAGAATAAAGCTCGCTGTTTTGAAGTTTCCGCATTGCCTCTTGAGGGAGGAAATCTGAAAATTCGTTTGGATGCTCCGGATGGAAAGATTGTGGGAAACGTGAATATACCGCAGGGAAATGAAACATCTAAGTATGAACTTTATTCTTGTGAGGTCAATGCGGTCAGTGGCATACATGATTTGTACCTTAGTTTTGAAGGAGAGAATAATAAGGATTTATTTGAATTGGATTATTGGAAATTCTGATATTAGTTTACAGCATAAATAGAGTATATATGATAAAAAAGATTTTAAGAAAAGATATAAAGTTGTCTTTACTAAATATTCGATGGTGCAGAATTATGCAGGGAGTGGTTTTGTTGTCTGGTTTGGCAGTAAATGCACAAAACCCCATTATCCAAACATCTTATACGGCTGATCCGGCTCCTATGGTATACAATGACAAGCTGTACCTTTATACAAGTCACGATGAAGACGGTTCTACGTGGTTTACCATGAACGACTGGAAACTTTATTCCACGGATGATATGGTGAACTGGACCGAACATCCCACTCTTTTGTCATTCAAGACATTTGAATGGGCAGGTGGAGATGCATGGGCTGCCCAGTGTATTGAACGTGACGGTAAATTTTATATGTATGTACCTGTGACGGACCGTAAAGGTGAAACGGCTATTGGAGTAGCTGTGGCTGATAGTCCTTACGGGCCTTTTTATGATCCGATAGGAGCTCCTTTGGTACGAGCTGATTATGGCAATATAGATCCTACAGTCTTCATTGATGAAGATGGACAGGCTTATCTTTATTGGGGAAATCCGAACTGCTATTATGTGAAGCTGAATAAGGATATGATATCTTATAAAGGGGAGATACATGCGGTACCGATGAAGCCGGAAGCTTTTGGACGCAGGGAGGGAGATCCACAACGTCCTACTTTGTATGAAGAGGCTCCGTGGTTGTATAAACGTAAGGGAATGTATTACCTCTTTTATGCTGGAGGACCGGTTCCTGAACATTTAGCGTATGCTACAGCTGAAAGTCCAGAAGGCCCGTGGAAGTATGGAGGTACTTTGATGGCTACAGAAGGAGGAAGTTTCACCAATCATCCTGGAATTGCCGATTTCAGAGGAAAAACTTATTTGTTTTATCACGATGCTTCTCTTCCTGGTGGAAGTGGCTTTACTCGTTCTGTGTGTGTTAGGGAACTTGATTTCCAGTCTGATGGAAAAATTCCTTGCATGAAGATGGTGAAAGAGGGTGTTACGAAGAGTTTAAAACCTCTTTGTCCGTACCAGAAGGTGGAAGCGGAAACAATGGCATGGTCAGAAAAGATGAAGAGCGCTTATAATCCTCAGGTAGGAGTCTTTATTACAGCCTTAGCAGATGGAGCTTATACGAAAGTACGGGCTGTTGATTTCGGTGAGAAAGCTCCTTCTCGTTTTTCTGCTCGTTTGTCTACCACTCACAATGCGGAAATTACTATGGAAGTACGTCTTGACGGGCTGGACGGACAGGTGTTAGCTAAGATTAAAGTACCACGAACTGGGGGAAGTGATCGTTGGCGGATAATGGAAGAACAGATTCCACAGGTAACAGGTGTACACGACTTGTATTTTATTTTTAAGGGAAAGGCTCCGAAAGATTTGGCTTATTTTGATTATTGGAAGCTGAATTACTGATGATATTGCGTATGCTATGAACAGGGTTAATTTATTTTTATTATCCGTTTTCACTTGTGTAGGGTGGAGAGGAGAATGTTTGGCCGGGAATGATCCCGGCCTCTCGTCTACTAATGAGTTGCAGGAATGGACGTTGGAAAAGCAGGAGACTGAGCAGGTAACTTTTCGATTAGCAGACACTCTGTTGAAACTTCGTCCGCTGACCAACAACGCTGTAAGAGTGATTCGAAGCATGGGCATAGCTCATGAAGTTCCAGAATTAGTATATCTTCCAAAGAAGGTTCCTGATTATGTACTGAAAAAGGAGAAGGATAGTTATATTTTGTCTTTAAAGAATTTGAATGTCAGGTTTTCTGTATCTGACGGACGGATTTCGTTCCTTTCTTCTGGTGGCAAGGAAATTGTAGGAGAGGAGGCGAGTCTGATAGAGTCTTCTTCAGTGCAAGGAGAAAAAACGTATGTTTCTACGCAGACTTTTCATTCTCCGTTTGATGAGTGTCTTTACGGGTTAGGACAGTTTCAGGATGGTTATTTGAATGTGCGTGGTTTAACCAGAAGACTGACCCAGGTTAATACACAGATAGCCATTCCTTTTGTGATGTCGAATAAAGGATACGGACTTTTGTGGAATAATTATGGTTTGACAGATTTTAATCCTGCTTCTTCGGTAGTTGCACTTCAGAAAACGGGGTTGGGAGGAAATAAAGTAACCGTGAATGTGACTTCTACTGAAGGGGGGAAGGAGGAAGTGCGTGAAAGTAATGTATTTGTGGGTAAGTTGAAAGTAGAATTAGACGGACAGTATGCTTTGATGCTGGATGTGGGAAGTTTAATGGCGCGTAGACATAATCTGGCAATTGATGGGCATACGGTAGTCGACATGAATAATCTCTGGTTGCCACCTACAGTTTCCATATTGGTAGATTTAAAAGCGGGAGAGCATAATTTAAGGGCTGAATTGACTAAAGAGGATGCACCTAAAGTGTATTTTAGAAAAGTAGATGAAACTACTACTTTTCGCTCTCCGGTATCGAATGGAATAGATTATACTTTCTTTGCAGGAACAGCCGATGAAGTGATTGCTTCTTATCGGGAAGCGACAGGAGAAGTCCCTATGTTGCCAGCGTGGGCTTTGGGATACATTCATTGCCGGGAACGTTTTCATTCTCAAAAAGAAATTCTGGAAACGGCTTCCGAATTTCGAAGAAAAAAATTGCCGGTTGACTTGATGGTACAGGACTGGCAGTACTGGGGAAAATATGGATGGAATGCCATGCGTTTTGACGAGACAGATTATCCTGCACCTCGGGAAATGACCGACAGTCTTCACCGGATGGGCATGAGACTGATGTTGTCGGTCTGGTCGAAAGTGGACCAAAATTCTGTGTTAGGAAAACGTTTAGCTGATAAGTCCTATTACATACCAGGTACTCCTTGGGTTGATTTTTTTAATCCGGAAGCTGCTTCTTTTTATTGGAAGAACTTTCGGGATAGTCTGGTGCTTCCGATAGGAATAGATGCTTGGTGGCTGGATGCAACGGAGCCGGAAAATGACGATTTGGTAGGACGTAGGGTAAACCATTCCACTTTCCCCGGAGAAGTGTTCCGGAATGTGTATCCACTTGTGGTCAACAAAACGATATATGAAGGTTTACGAGGTCTTTCCACTGATGAGGGAAAACAAAGTGATTCTATTTCTCGGACTATTCTGCTTACCCGTAGCGGATTTCCTGGCATTCAGCGATATGGGGTTGCTACTTGGTCAGGAGATGTCGGGAATGACTGGGATACATTTCGTCGTCAGATTGTTGCAGGACTGGGTATTTCTGTTTGTGGTCTGCCTTGGTGGACTTATGATGCTGGAGGATTCTTTCGTCCGGGCGATGCACAGTATACAGATGCACATTTTCATGAGCGTTTTTCCAGATGGCTTCAGACTTCTGTCTTTTTACCTTTGATGCGTGTACATGGGTATATGACCAATACTGAGTTTTGGAATTATGGAGATAAAGTGACGGATATGGCTCGTAAATCATTGGAGCTGCGTTACCGCCTTTTACCATATATCTATTCTGAAGCAGCATGTGTCTCATTGGGAAATGGTACGATGTTACGTCCTCTGATGATGGATTTCCCTCAGGATACTCAAGCTTTATCTTTGAAATATCAATATATGTTTGGTCGGTTTCTGCTGGTTTCTCCTATAGTGGAAGAGGGACCTGTCGTGTGGAAGACATACCTGCCTGCCGTTCAGGGTGGATGGTATGATTTCCATGACAACCAGTATATGTCAACGGGTTGGGTTCAGACTTCAGTCTCTCCGGACTACATTCCTGTATTTGTCAAGGCTGGCACTGTCTTGCCTTTGTCATCAGGATATGCAGAAAATGCGCAGAAAGCCTTGAAATCAGATTTGGAGATACGTGTTTATGCAGGAACAGATGGAACCTATCAATTGTATGAGGATGAAGGTACAGACTACAACTATCAAAAAGGAGGATATTCTTGCATTCGTCTGTTTTGGGATGATGCGCATTCCATTTTGATTATTGGTAAACGGAGTGGTCAGTATGAGGGGATGGAACCGGTGCGGAACCTTAAGATTGTAAAAATAGCCTTGTCCTCAGATGGAAAATCGAACGTAACAGAAAAGTCTGTAGTCTATAAGGGTGAGGAGTTAAAAATAGCTTTTTGATAAAAATAAATAGAGATAACTGTTGAATATAAATTTTGAACTAATGGAAGTGAAAAGAATGTTTGTGACATTGACATCATTGATGGCTTTGTCTTTGGGACCTGTTTCTGCACAGGCTCAGACTGGAACCGAGAAGGTGAATGAGAAGTTTCATATCTATCTTTGTTTAGGACAGTCGAATATGGAGGGAAATGCAAAAATAGAAGCGTGTGATACGGTGAATGTAACTCCGCGTTTCAAGGTGCTTCAAGCTGTAGATTGCCCGGATTTAGGACGGGAAAAAGGTAAGTGGTACACTGCTGTTCCTCCTTTGGCAAGATGTGGAACGGGTTTAACTCCAGCAGACTATTTTGGACGAACATTGGCAGATAGCCTTCCAGCTGATGTAGAAATAGGTGTTATTAATGTGGCTGTGGGAGGATGTAGAATAGAATTATTTGATAAGGATAATTATGCTTCGTATGTGGCCGGATCTCCAGATTGGTTAAAAAATATGGTCGCTGAGTATGATGGAAATCCTTATGCAAGATTAATCGAGCTTGCTAAACAAGCTTCTCGGTGTGGAGTTATAAAAGGTATACTTCTTCATCAAGGAGAATCCAATACCGGAGATCCGGATTGGCCGATGAAGGTAAAAAAAGTATACGATAATATTCTTTCAGACCTTGGTTTGCAGCCTAACTCATTGCCTCTTTTAGTTGGTGAGCTTGTTTCTGAAGGGCAAGGGGGAGCTTGTGCATCGATGAATCCGGTGATTCAGAAATTACCTGAAACGATTCCTGTAGTACATGTGGTTTCTTCTGAAGGATGTGAGGCCGTATCCGATCGATTGCATTTTAGTGCAGCTGGCTATAGAGAACTTGGCAAGAGATATGCCCTTACCATGCTTGAACTTTTGAAAAAGAGTAAGTAATAGGGTATTATACGAAGAGAGGAGATAGACTCGGTCAACCCCGTCTATCTCCTCTCTTTTTATTCATCTTTCTTCTCCTCTTCTTTTTCTTTACAGCGTTCCGTATATTTACTGGGGGATACTCCGTACAATTCTTTGAATGCATTGGAGAAGTAAGTTGTATTGTTGAAACCTACCAGTTGGGCTATTTCAGACATACTGTAATTCTTCTCAGATTTCAGCAGGATTTCAGCTTGTTTCAGTCTGATATTCCTGATAAAATCCCGGGTAGACTGGTTGGTCAGTTCTTTTAGTTTTCTGTATAGGTGTACACGACTTATACCCACTTCGGCTGCAATCATTTCTGCATTTAAATCTGGATTATTCAGGTTCTTATTGATTACTTTTAGAACCTTTTGCATCAGCTTTTCATCTGCAGACTGAGGTTGTGCCACTTCAATATTGTCGTTTTGTTCTTGTTTTCCGCTAAAGTTATTGCGTAATATTTCTCTGTTTTTAATCAGGTTTTCAATAGTTGTTATTAAAATATCCAGGTTGAAAGGTTTGGCTATATAGGCGTCTGCTCCTAGGGAAAGTCCTTCGATATAATCCTTTTCACTGTTTTTGGCGGTAAGAAGGATTACCGGGATATGATTGGTTTTGATATTCTGCTTTAATTTACGAAGCAACGTGATGCCGTTCACTTCTGGCATCATGATGTCACTTAGAACCAAATCAGGCATGTGGTGCATAATAAGGTCGAGTGCTTCCTTCCCGTTGCTACAACTTAACACACGGAAATGACTTCCTAATTCAGTGAGCAGATAATTTCGTATCTCATCTTCATCTTCTACAATTAATATAGAATGCTTTTTCCTGATTACTTTTTTAGTGCCGTCTTCGCTATTTTCGTTTTCTTCAATAGAAGCCGGAATATGTTGCAGAGGCTGATCTTCAATGGATGGTTGCTCTGAAATATTCTTATTATTATTCTGATAAAGCTCTTCGGTTGACAGATGGCTACATCCCAATGGAATATGGATGGTAAAACTGCATCCGGACTTGTTTTCATTGTTCTTGACCGTGATAGTACCATGATGCATCTTTATGAGCGACATAGATAGATGAAGCCCGATTCCGGTTCCTTTGCTTCGTGACCGGTCATCGCTTATCTGATAGAATCTTTCAAAAATACGTTCCATCTCACTTTCCTTTATGCCGGTTCCATTGTCTTCAATAATGATTTCTGCATAGTTATTCAATGGATAAACATTTGAAGAGTTATTGACGGAGTTGATATATATGTTGATTTCTCCTTCATTCTGGATATGTTTGAAGGAGTTTGAGAGTAAATTAAAGATTACTTTGTCAAAGTTATTAGGATCCAGCCAAACTTTCAGGCTCTCCATTTGGGTTATAATGTTTAATTTAGCTCCTTTAGCAGCTGCTTGATATGCAAATGTATTTTTTATGTCATTGATAAAGCTGATTAAATCCACTTCTGTGAAACTTAGCTTCATTTGGTTCTTATCTATCTTTCTGATGTCCATTAATTGGTTGATCAGGTTTAGAATTCTTTGCGCATTACGTTCTATCAATGAATAGCTTTTTTGTCTTTCGCTGTCATTATCTGTAGATATTAATTTCTGTAATGGGCTGATAATTAAAGACATCGGAGTTCTGATTTCGTGAGAAATATTAATGAAGAACTGTAATTTACTTTCATTAATCTCTTCCAAGTGTTTGTGCTTTAGCATCTCCTGTCTTACTCTGTATTTTTCTTTAGCCTGATGTATAAAGATGGCTATTATACTAATGATGATTAAGATATAGATAACCCATGCCAGACCGGAGTTGTACCATGCAGGATGTATATTAATGACTATTGTCTTTATTTTAGATTCAGAAGTGCCATTGATTGCTTTTACTTTAAATTCGTATTTTCCTACAGGAAGATTACTGAAGGAAACACGGGAGCTTCCTTTGGGCAAAGAGTTCCATGTTCCATTATTCATGGAATATAAATAGTTTTGTGGGGAAATGAAATTGTCTGTAGCAAATTCTATATAAAACGAATTGTCATAGTGGGACAGATTGATTTCTTTGGTATGAAATATATCATTATCTATCACATGATAACTTCCGGATTGAGTCATTTCGTTGACTGCTTTATCATGCAGATAGAAACCGGTAATTCTTATATTGCTTTGAAACTTCTGTGTTTCGATGTCATTCGGGTTAAAAAAGACAATACCATTGGTTCCTCCAAACAGAATTTTTCCGTCGGGAGATATGCAATAGGCATTTCTTGAAAATTCATTATTGTATAATCCGTCTGATGCAAAGAAAGGAATAAACGATTTGTTGTGTGAATTATATTTGGCAATTCCCTGACTTGTACTTACCCATATATCCTTGTTTTTATCCACAATGATTGATGAGATCAGATTATTGGGGAGTCCATTGTGAGTTGTAAATTTCTCAATTATATTCAAATTATAATCCATTACATAAATTCCTTCCGGGGTTCCTGCCCATATATGGTCGTCTGGCCCTTGTGCAATGGTATTTATACTTAAGCCTATGAGCACTTTTTCCTTACCTACGACTTTGAGTTTCTCAGTATCTATGCATTTAATACCATCATAAGTACCTATATACAATCGTCCGTTTGGAATATACAATAAAGTATTAATCCATTGATTGATTTCTTTCTCTGATAGAGCCTGATGTACTTTCAGGTCACTATAAGAAGCCGATGAAGCTGGTAAATCTACATAATAAAGCCCTGTTCCCATTGTGCCTATCCACAATCTTTTATGAGGGTCTTCTACGAATCTATATACTTTTGTTATTTCATTCCCTTCATTATTTCGCAGTGAAGTTTTTGAAAGTTTGTTTGTTTGCGAATCGAATAAAGATATTCCACTAAGGTATGAACCTATCCATACCTTTTTATTGGAGTCTTCAAAAAGGCACATGACGGTAGGAGGAACATCCGGGTTTTTATCTTGAGTTAGATGTTGAATAAAGTTGTAGTTTTTGTCTAATAAATAAATACCATCATTGTCTGTACCTACAATTAGTTTACCCTTATCTGTGGTTTCGCACAAAGCTGTAATACAATTGCTTCCTATGTAATTTCGGATAGATGAGAAGTTTCCGATGTAGTTAAACATATTCGCTTGTGAAGGAATAAATGCTACTCCTTTCTGGTAGATACCAATCCAAAGATTATTGCTGCTGTCTGTCAGCAAAGAATGTACTTTGCTTTTCTTGATGTTTATGTTGTCTATGTAAAAATCCGTGTTGGCTATGGATTTTTTTGAAATGTCATAAGCTACAATTCCTTCTCCATCAATACCAATCAGCATGAGATTATTATTCTGCTTAAATACTTTAATGGGGAAACTGGAATGAAATATTTGATGAAAGGTGTCATCTTCTTGATTGTATATAAATACTCCTCGTCCGCTGGTTCCTGCATATATATTGCCATTTGAGTCTTCTGTACAACAATTGATAAATTGATTTCCATAAGGCTTTCCAAGAGTATAGTGATGAATTTTTTTATTTTTGTCAATTCTGACCACTCCATGGTATTCCGTACAAATCCATATATTCCCCTTATGGTCTTCCATGATATCATTGATAGTATGTCCAATTAAAGATGTATTCCAATCTTTAACTTGAAAATTTCCACTATCGTTAAAAGATAGTTCTTTGATGCCATACCCACTTGTTCCTATTAATATGCTGCCGTCGCTGAGCTGTGCAATACTTTTATTGTTGTATTCATAACTTGAGTTGGATTTATTAATTGTAATGAAAGAATCTGATTTATAATTGTAAATCTGAAGTCCTTTGATTGAAAGTACGTACAAATTGCCTTTGGCGTCCTGAAATGTTCTGTATACATGATTCCCAAGCAATGAAGTAGAATCATTGAAATGATTTTTGTAATTAACAAATTTGGCGCCATCGTATTTGTTTAATCCATCTTCTGTAGACACCCATATATATCCTTTGGAATCTTGGTATATATGGTTAATCATACTGCTGGATATATCTCCATGAGTTGAATATAACTTACAAAACTGTCCTTTACAAAAAAGAGGTAGAAAACACAGAAAGATGATTAAAATAAAGGTTTTGTTTTTCATTATCTGTATCATAAGTTTACACTTGGTTATTTCCCTAATGGATAAGTTTGTTGAAATGTACGTATTGTTAGTGATGCAAAGTAAATTCTTTTTTTTCATTTCTCAATGAAAAGTAAAGGAATTAAATAGATACTTTTTATAGAGTTTCTGGTATAGGGCGGTGCTTAAAATAAGCAGTGTATGTGGACGTTAATACCCTTATTGTAGAGATGGTGTAACATATACATATGCTTTTTGTTACAATAGAAAATGAAATGTAACCATAGATGTAAGCTTGGTATCCTGTCGGACATACGTATTAATAACCTTTCCCTATTTTTGTTACAGTGAAAAATCAATGAAAAATACAATGAAAAGTATATGAAAACACATTTTATTATTAAACGTTTTTTATTAGGCTTAGCCTTGCTTGCTTCTTGTGATTTTGGAGCTTTTGCAAAGGTGGTTTTACCGGTGCTGGTATCAGACGGTATGGTGTTGCAGCGAAATGCTCCGTTAATAATATGGGGTAAGGCTGATCCGTCTGAGAAGGTTTGTGTAAAGTTTCAAAAGAAACAATATAAGGTAACGGCAGATGAGAATGGGAAATGGGCTGTAACACTGCCTGCCATGAAAGCCGGAGGACCTTACTCTATGACAATTAACGACATTGTTTTAAATGATATTCTCGTTGGAGATGTCTTTTTATGTTCAGGTCAGTCTAATATGGAACTTCCGGTTAATCGGGTAATGGATAAATATGCAGATGAGATAGAAGGATATGAAAATACCTCTGTTCGATATGTGAAAGTTCCTTATTCGTATGATTTTTCTCGACAGAAAGAAGATATTCGTCCTGTAACCTGGCGTCCGATGACGACCGAAAATGTAAAAGATTTTTCTGCGATATGTTATTTCTTTTCCCGGTTGCTGGAAGAAAAGACTAATGTGCCGGTAGGTATTATTAATGCAAGTTGGGGAGGTACTCCGGTAGAAGCTTGGGTTAGTGAAAAAGGATTGCAAAACTTTCCGGAGTATGTACATCAGAAGGCCTTGTATGAGGATACAGAATTAGTTTCTCGGATAACAGAAACTGAAAGGCTGCATCAACAGGCATGGAATAAAGTATTGTATAAGTCTGATGCAGGACTTCATGGTGTGACACCCTGGTATGCGGAGGATTATGATGATTCGGATTGGGAAAAGGTAGATATGTTTTCAGATAACTGGGCCATTCGTAATGGCCGTCCTTTGAACGGAGTGCATTGGTTCAGGAAGGACTTTTTTGTACCAGAGGACTGGAGTGGGAAAGAAGCCGTTTTACGTTTAGGATGCATTGTGGATGCAGACTCTGTGTTTGTAAACGGACATTTCGTCGGCACTGTTTCCTATCAGTATCCTCCTCGTATTTATAAAGTACCTTCCAAGTTGCTGAAGAAGGGAAAAAATCAACTTACTGTACGGTTGTTTAGTTATGGAGGACGTCCTTCTTTTGTAAAGGAAAAGCCTTATAAGTTGATTTGTGACGGGAAAGAAGTAAATCTGGAAGGGGGATGGAAGCACAAAATAGGTACGGTGATGCCCCCTTCTCCTTCTTCTACAGCGTTTCATTACACTCCTGTTGGCTTGTATAATGGTATGATTTATCCATTATGTCATTATACGTTCAAAGGAGTGGTGTGGTATCAGGGAGAGTCAAATGTGGGCCGTTGGAGCGAATATTCTTCTTTGCTCAGTGCATTGATAGCCGACTGGAAAACACTTTTCAAAGATGAAACTCTTCCTTTCTATATCATTGAATTAGCTGATTTCCTGGCACCAGATGATCCGGGAAGAGCAGCATGGGCTGAGTTGAGAAAACAGCAGGCGAAAACAGCCCGTGAGAATGCACACGTTACACTGATAAAGAACAGTGATACGGGAGAATGGAATGACATTCACCCTTTGGATAAAAAAACAGCTGCTACCCGTCTGGTGGAAGCAGTAATACAGAATGAAAAATAATAAACAGATATGAGTAAGATTCAGAATCAGAAAGTATCCATGGCCGAAAAGGTGGGCTATGGATTAGGAGACTGTTCCGCAAATCTGGTATTCCAGATGATGATGATTTACCAGACCAAATTCTATACGGATGTGTTTGGGCTGGAAGGAGCAATTGCAGGAACCGTCATGTTGGTAGCACGTATTGTAGATGCGTTTGTAGATCCCACTGTCGGTATTTTGTCTGACCGGACTCAGACGAAATGGGGAAAATATCGTCCATGGGTATTATGGACAGCACTTCCTTTCATGGTGTTCTATGTACTGGCCTTTTACAATCCGGGCATTGAAGAAAAAGGACTGGTAGCATTGTATGCAACCATTTCATACACCTTGCTGATGACGATGTATTCTTTTAATAATACACCTTATTCTTCATTGGGAGGAGTCATGTCGTCAGATATTAAAGAACGTACCAGTATCACCTCTGTGCGTTTCGTCTTTTCTACGATTGCACAGTTTGTGGTACAAGGGCTTACCTTACCGTTGGTCAGCAAGTTCTCGGAAGGTAGTGACAAGGCACATGGCTGGCTCTGTACCATATCCTTGTTTGCTGTCGTAGGTTTCTTGTTTTTGGTAATTGTATTTTTCTCGGCAAAAGAACGTATTACTCCGCCTGCCAATCAGAAAAATGATACCCGTCAGGATATAAAAGATGTATTAAGCAGTGTGCCTTGGCGTGCCATGTTTGTCTTGACTCTTTTTGTGTTCATCACACTGGCTATGTGGGGAAGTGCCATGAACTATTATTTTGAAAACTATGTGGATAAGGCAGCTTTGTTTACTTTCCTGGATAATATCGGGTTGGTAGCCACTGACGGTGGAACTTCAGTCGGGTATCATATACTTGATGCTTTCGGGTTGATCGTAACTTCTCCGGACAAAGCATACGAAGTGGGTTTTGGCGTATTTAATATGGTGGGAGCCTTGGTTCAGTTTTTCGGCGTAATTTGTTTATCGGAATTTTTAGCCAACAAATATGGCAAGAAGCGTACGTTTATCGTATGTCTTGCGCTGACGGCTATTTTCACGGCTTTGTTCTATTTCCCTTCAAAATACGATATTGAAATGATGTTCGTATTGAACATCTTGAAGAGCTTGGCCTATGCACCTACAGTTCCTTTGCTTTGGGCTATGATTGCCGATGTGGCCGACCATTCGGAATATATCAATTACCGTCGTGCTACGGGATTTATCTTTTCAGGAGTGGTGTTTGCCCTGAAAGCCGGATTAGGTATTGGAGGAGCTGTATTGGGCTTCTTGCTGTCGGGATTTGGTTATGTTTCTGGAGCGGATATAGCTCAAAGTGATACAGCCGTTCATGGCATCATTCTTTCATCAAGTCTGATTCCAGCCGCATTCTTTTTTGTTGGTGTGGTGGCATTATGTTTCTATCCTATCAGTAAAGAATATAATGAGAAAATGCAGGCAGAATTAACAGCTCGAAGAAGTAAAAGTGACTATTAATTAAGGAAAGAATATATGAAGAACAAACACATTGCATCATGGATGCTGTGCAGCCTGTTTATTATGGGGTGCGGGAGTAAGGTTTCTGATACGGTTATATCAGAGAAATCTTTGAAAGAGGTTGTAGGAGACAAGTTTTTAATGGGAGTAGCGCTGAATGTACATCAGTCGTCTGGTGCTGATACTTCAGCTGTGAAGATTGTGAAACAGCATTTCAATTCCATTGTAGCGGAAAACTGTATGAAATGCGGAGAAATTCAGCCTAAAGAGGGAGAATTCCATTTTGAGGATGCCGACCGCTTTGTGCAGTTCGGAATTGACAATGGCATGACGGTGATAGGACATTGCTTGGTGTGGCATTCTCAGCTTCCGGACTGGTTCTGCGTAGATGAAAAAGGTCAGAATGTTTCTCCTGAAAAGTTGAAACAGCGTATGAAAACTCATATTCAGACCGTTGTAGGACGATACAAAGGAAAAGTAAAAGGCTGGGATGTGGTGAATGAAGCTATTGTGGAAGATGGCTCCTATCGCAAAAGTAAATTTTATGAAATCTTGGGAGAAGAGTTTATTCCACTGGCCTTCCAGTATGTGCACGAGGCTGACCCGGATGCCGAACTTTATTATAATGATTATGGTATGGACGTGCAGGGTCGTCGGGAAGGAGTTGTGAAGCTTGTCCGTTCATTGAAGGAAAAAGGATTGCGTATTGATGCTGTAGGTATGCAAGGACACATGGGAATGGATTATCCCGACATCCAGAAATTTGAAGAAAGTATGCTTGCTTTTGCTTCTGCTGGTGTCAAGGTGATGATTACAGAATGGGATATGAGTGCGCTGCCTACTGCACTTCGCAGTGCCAACATCTCGGATACGGTTGCGTTTAAGAAAACATTGAATCCTTATCCGCAGGAACTTCCTGATTCTGTCAGCCAGGCATGGAATAAAAGAATGCAGCAGTTCTTCCAGCTTTTTGAAAAACATGCCGATATTGTGACGCGTGTAACGGCATGGGGAGTTACAGATAGTGATTCGTGGAAGAATGATTTCCCGATTCGTGGAAGAAGAGACTATCCGTTGCTTTTTGACCGGAACTATCAACCTAAGGAATTTATACAGAAAATGATAGATGAGCAGTCGGATACGACAGCTATTGCACAGAAATAACGTTTAACAGGAGACGCTTTCAGTGAGAGTCTCGTAAATCAATATAAAAATGAAAAAGGAAGAAAGATATTTGTTTCCTGCCGACTATATGGCAGATCCGTCAGTACATGTATTTAACGGACGTTTGTATATTTATCCTTCACACGACCGTGAATCAGGTATCCCTGAAAATGACAACGGTGACCATTTTGATATGAATGATTACCATGTACTGTCGACGGATGACGTGATGCATGGTGAAATCGTCGATCATGGAGTGGCTTTGAAGGTTGCTGATATACCTTGGGCCGGACGCCAGCTGTGGGACTGTGACATTGCCTGCAAGGATGGAAAATATTACTTGTATTTTCCATTGAAAGACCGGAATGATATTTTCCGTATGGGGGTAGCCATTAGCGATAAACCGGAAGGTCCGTTTATTCCTCAGCCCGATCCGATTCGTGGAAGCTACAGCATTGATGCGGCAGTTTTCCGCGATGATGACGGAAGCTACTACATGTATTTTGGCGGAATCTGGGGAGGACAGTTGCAGCGTTACCGTGATAACAAAGCCATTGAAAATCCGTGTCTCCCGGCTGATAATGAGCCGGCTTTGCCCAGTCGGGTAGTAAAATTATCGGATAATATGTTGGAGTTTGCAGAAGAGCCCCGTCCGGTCATCGTATTGGGAGAAGATGGCAAACCTTTGTTTGCAGGCGATCCGCATCGTTTCTTTGAAGCTTCGTGGATGCATAAATATAAAGGTAAATATTATTTCTCTTATTCTACGGGCGATACTCATCTGTTGTGTTATGCGGTAGGCGACAATCCTTATGGACCGTTTACATATCAGGGCGTAATTCTGACTCCGGTAGTAGGATGGACTACCCATCACTCTATTGCAGAATATAAAGGAAAGTGGTATCTTTTCCATCATGATTGTGTTCCTTCAGGTGGAAAGACCTGGCTTCGCAGTTTAAAAGTGGTTGAATTGGAATACGATGAAGAGGGTAAGATTCAGACCATAAAAGGAAGTGCGGATGAATAAAAAGTACTTGTTGGGTATATGTCTTTTGTCTTTCGGACTGACCTTATTTGCGGAAGATGGAAGTAAACTCTGGTTGCGACAGGCGTCTTGTGAAAAGGCGTCTGTCTGTTGTTCAATTTCTTCTCCTACCATTGCCATAGCTCGTGAGGAACTGGCTTCTTTATGGCGTGGAAAGGCGGTTGAACTACAACTGTTTGCTGATGAAGCTCATCGTAAGCTGGGGAAGGAAGGGTACACCATACGTACTTCCGATGAAAAGATAGTGCTTGGCTCTACTACTGAACAGGGCTTGCTTTATGCGGCCTATCATCTTTTACGTTTGCAGGCAGAAGGGGCAGATTGTACCCGTCTGGATATTGCAGAAGAACCAGCCTTCGATGTACGTGTACTGAATCATTGGGATAATCTGGATGGCACGATAGAGCGTGGATATGCCGGTAAATCCTTGTGGCAGTGGGATGAACTTTCAGATACTGTGTCGGCACGTTATCAGGAATATGCCCGGGCCAATGCTTCGGTTGGTATCAACGGGACAGTACTTAACAATGTCAATGCTTCGGTTAAAATACTTTCCAGCGAATACCTTGAAAAGGTACGCGTGCTTGCGGATATTTTCCGGCCGTACGGAATAAAAGTCTATCTTTCGGTCAACTTTGCTTCTCCCATGCAGTTGGGAGGATTGTCTACAGCCGACCCGTTGAATGAGGAAGTGGCTGAGTGGTGGAAGAAGAAGGTACATGAGATTTACAGTCTTATTCCTGATTTTGGAGGTTTCCTGGTCAAGGCTAATTCAGAAGGACAACCTGGTCCGTGCGATTACGGGCGTACGCATGCCGAAGGAGCGAATATGATGGCAAGGGCCCTGAAACCCTACGGAGGAATCATGATGTGGCGTGCATTTGTGTACAGTCCGTCGGATGCCGACAGAGCCAAACAGGCTTATCTGGAGTTTAAACCTTTGGATGGAAAGTTTTGGGATAATGTGATTGTGCAGGTGAAAAACGGTCCGATTGACTTCCAGCCGAGAGAACCTTACAGTCCGTTGTTTGGTGCGATGCCCCACACCCCGTTGATGGCTGAATTTCAGGTTACACAGGAGTACTTAGGGCATTCCAATCACCTAGCTTACCTGGCTACTATGTGGAAGGAGTTTTATCGGTATGTGTCTCCTGCTTCTTTAAAAGGGGTGGCTGGAGTGGCCAATATAGGTGATGATACCAACTGGTGCGGACATGATTTTGCGCAGGCTAACTGGTATGCGTATGGTCGGTTGGCATGGAATCCTTTGCTTTCTTCTGAAGAAATAGCTAAAGAGTGGCTGGCACAGACTTTTACGTCCGACCCTAAATTCGTAGAGCCCATGACGCAAGTCATGATGGATAGTCGGGAGGCGGTGGTAGATTACATGATGCCGTTAGGACTACATCATATTTTTGCCTGGAGTCATCATTACGGACCGGAACCCTGGTGTGAGGTATCGGGTGCTCGTGCAGATTGGTTGCCGTCGTATTATCATCAGGCAGACAAAAAAGGTTTGGGATTTGACCGGAGCCGTTCTGGAAGTGATGCGGTGTCTCAGTATCCAGACTCTTTAGCCCACGTATTCAATTCATTGGAGCTATGTCCGGAAGAATTTTTGTTGTGGTTTCATCATGTAGATTGGAATCATTCATTAAAGTCTGGACGTACTCTTTGGGATGAATTGTGTTATAAATATCAGCAAGGCGTTGATAAAGTGCGTGAGTTCCAGAAAGTGTGGAACCAGATGAAACCGTATGTGGATGAGGAGCGTTTTCAGGCGGTGGCTAAACGGCTGGATATTCAGGCGAACGATGCGGTGTGGTGGAAAGATGCGTGTCTGGAATATTTTCGTACCTATTCTCACATGAAGTATCCTGAAGGGGTAGAGGCTCCCGTATTCAAATTGAAAGAATTGAAAAAGGTAAAATTACCGATTAGTAACTATGAATGCCCTTCGGCAGACATGCTTCCACAGAAAAACAGCTCTTTGGAATAACTCCGTTTATCTTGATTATCAATCAGTTATTGATTAAGTAGCTAATAGGATTTTTCTATATAATAAAACGCAAGGACGTTTGATGTAAAACGTACTTGCGTTTTGTCTTAAATGCACTTGCGTTTTAGTTGAAACGCACTTGTGTTTTGAATAAAACGTCCTTGCGTTTGTAAGGTTTTATTTTCAATCTGATTTTTGTGAGGGAAAGCTGAAATTTTTCTATTTTTGTCCATTATTGATAATGGAATAATACGAATGAAAAATATCTGCATAATTATTATTGTAGCGTTTTTTTCTATTGTGAGCGGTTACGGTCAGAATTTTCGCGGATTGTCTGTTGAAGATGGTTTGCCTGACTTGGTCGTGAATGCGTTCTATAAGGATTCGCAAGGATTTCTTTGGGCTGGTACCAGTAGCTCTGTAGAGCGCTTTGACGGTATTCGTTTCAAACATTATGATATTCCGGCAAAGACTGCTAAGGAAAAAGAGGTGAATGTGCTGATTGGTATGCCGGGAAATGAGGTTTGGTTTGGTAACAACGCAGGTGTATGGAAAATCTCTCAGGATTCGGTTTTGCAAGTCGCTGCAGAGGAAATCAAGTCTAAAGTCTATACCTTATTATATAGTGATTCAACAAAATGCTTGTATGTAGGTACTGAAGCTGGACTGTTCATTTATAAGGACGGGAAAGTTCATCGGGAATTATTGGAACCGAATGTGTTTTCACCGTCTAATTCGGTGCGAGGACTGGCTTTAGAAAATGACTGTTTATGGATAGCTACTCAGCAAGGTTTGTATGCCATGTCACTGCGTACAAGAAAAGTCATTCCGATAAATAAGCCGGCAGGTAATATCTCTCAGGCTTTTTTGAATATCTGCTATGTAAAGGATAGATTGTATTTGGGTACCGCAGAGCAAGGTATAATAGTATTCGATATAAAGCAGGGGAAATTCAAATCTTATCTCAATGTGGGGCATATATCTTCTTTATCCACTGATGGGAACGACCTTCTTTATGTGGGTACCAATGGGAACGGTATTTATTTTGTTTCCTTAAAAAGTGAAAAGGTAACCAAGCATATCCAACATGACACAACTTCCGGCTCAGGAATTCGTTCAAATTCGGTATATTCTTTACTTGTAGACCATGAAGGCATAGTGTGGGTAGGTGTGTTTCAGATGGGGATTGATTATTCCTTGTTTCAGCAGGAATATTTCATGTCTTACCAGCCACAGTGTGATTTGAATTTTAAATATCTTGCTGTGCGTTCTCTCGAAATAGGCTCAGACGACAAATTGATTGGAACACGCGACGGGTTATATTATGTGAATGACAGGCGAGGGATTTTTAAAATGTTTAAGTCTCCCCAGCTACGTGCCAATATGATACTTTCTATCTGTAAATATAGAGGTAAATATTATATTGGAACTTTTGGTGGAGGTTTGTACGTGTTTGATTCTTCTTCTGCATCTCTTTCTGATTTTGAGGATGCATCCTTGCATCCGGTATTTATGAACGGTCAGATATTTTCAATGACTACTGATACCGACGGGAAGCTTTGGATGGCTACTTCGGACGGTTTGTTTTGTTATGAGGGAAAAGGAAAGTTGCGCCAATACACGAGCCGTAATTCTCAGTTGCCCGAAGGAAATGTATATCAGGTTTATTTTGACTCCACGCATAGAGGGTGGGTATGTACGGAGAACGGAATGGCTTTGATATCTCCTAATGAAGACCGTGCTGTAGTTCGGAAATTTCCAAAAGGGTTTATACACGACCGACTTATACGCATAGTGTATGAAGATTCCCGTCATCAGTTGTATTTTTTACCAGACAAGGGACATCTTTTCCGTTCAGATTTGTCATTGATGCACTTCGAAGAAGTCAAAAGGACTCCAATAGATGATAAGAACTTGCAGTTTATTATAGAAGATAATGAGGGTTGGCTTTGGATTGGGACCAATAATGGATTATATCGATACGATAAAGGAAAAAAATGGATGTCATTTGGTGTCGTAGACGGTTTACCTACTTCTATCTTTTTAGGTTGTGTGCCAAGAAAGGAAGAGAATGGCATTCTGTGGTTTGGTAGTTCCCAGGGAGTCTTCTGTACCACACATGAAAAGATGAAGAAAAAGCAGCCTACTCCTTATAGAGTGCAGGTTGTAGAGGTTTGTGTGGATAATAACACCTTTTTGCCTGTGTCGTTAACAGGGAAGAATGAGTATGTGGTCAATATTCCTTCCTTTGAGAAACTGACGATTTCTTTTTCAGGTTTTTCTTATATTTATCCTGAGTTTGTGGCCTATGAATATCAGTTGGATGGTAATGGGTGGAATAAACTGGAAGGAAAATCAGAACTGCCTTTTTATGATTTGTCTTCAGGGAAGCATGAACTGAAAATCAGGCGTGCCAATGACGCGGATTCGGTGACTTCTATTGTGTTGTATAGGCATACGGTGTGGAAAGGCTGGATGTCAGTTTTTATAGTTTTGGTGATATTGTTTGGAATCTATGGGGTGATACATTGGCGAATGAAATCAAGGAAGGAAGGGAAGGCTCAGTCTGTGGAAGAAACTCCTTTGAAACTTGCGGAATCTTCTGTAGAAGAATTGCATACTCGTGAAGAGGAAAGTGAGCAAGAAGAAAATATACAGGAGGATGAAGATTTGTCGTCTGATAAATACAAATACTGTCGTATGTCGGAAGAGGATTGTCGTTTACTTTCCGAACAGTTGGATTCGCTTATGAATGAGAAGAGGTTGTATATGAATCCCAAGCTTAAGATTGCAGATTTGGCAGAGGCACTACATATTCCTTCTTATAAATTGTCTTATTTGTTTAGCCAGTATCTGGACCATACATTTTATGATTATGTGAACGATTTCCGTATTATAGAGTTTAAGCGGCTCATTGAAAAAGGGGAACATAAATCTTATTCTCTGAATGCGCTGATGGAAAAGTGTGGATTTATGTCTCGTTCTTCCTTTTTTCGTCATTTTAAGAAGCATACCGGAATGACTCCCAATGAGTATATAAACTCTCTTGAAAAATAGAATTTTATTTCTGATATTCGTTATATATAGAGACAAGTTGTATCAAAAAATAAATTGATACAACTTGTCTCTTGCTTTTAATTATTTGATAATCAATAATGTTTTGCTCTTTTTGTACGTTTCAGTGGAATCGTACTTTTTGTGTATGTTTTTTTTCTTTTAGTTGTGATTGTGTTTATACATTTGCGGTGTAAACAAAATCGAAAATCAAGATTATGGAGAACATGAACCTTTCAAACAACAATCTGATATCGTATGCGTTCACGCAGTACCATCATTCACTTTTCCTTTACTTTTATTATTCTATAGGAGTGAAAGAAGAAGCAGAAGACTTGATGCAGGATAGTTTTTTGCGATTGACTGATTATAATCAGATGCTTCGTTCTGAGACAGTGAAATACTTTCTGTTCACCATAGCACGTAATCTGAAAGTTGATTATTTACGTCGATATTCTAGGCGAAATGAATTCATTTCCGATTATTTGTATACTCAGTTTTCGTTCTGTGAAGATGCAGCTGATCAGCCTGTAATTGTAGAAGAACTTTTGGATAATGAAAAGAAACGTTTGAAGCGTATGCCTTTACAGCGTCGGCGGATATATAGCATGGTGCGTTTTGAGGAAAAGAATGTAGCCGAGATTGCTTGTGATTTGAATTTATCGGTTCGTACGGTGGAAAATCATCTGGCTCTTGGTCGGAAAGAAATGAGAGCTTATCTGAGTTTATGTGTGTAATGTGAAATAATTATAGTTATAATTTAATTTGTACTTATGGAAAATGGATTTTTAAGCAAGCAGTCGCAGAGAATGCTTTTTTCTACGGTAATGTGTGCTTCCTTGTTTGTAGCCAGTCCGTTTACGGTTCTGGCAGAAGGTATGGAAGTGCAGACAACGATGCAGTCAGGGCAGGTTAGCGGACAAATTGTGGACGGCAGTGGAGAGCCTATAATTGGAGCTAGTGTGTTGCTTAAGGGGACTACGGTTGGTACTATTACAGATATTGATGGAAATTTTGTGTTACCTAATGTTTCAACCGGAACGTTAGTGATTTCTTATGTGGGCTATAAGACGAAAGAGGTTGTTTTAGGAAAGGAAAAACTTTATAAAGTGGTCTTGGAAGAGGACACGGAAATATTGGATGAGGTAGTGGTAATGGCATATAATACCACGGTAAAACGTAAAATGATTTCATCTGTGACAAATGTAGATATGGAGCAGGTGGAGAATATGAGCGGTTATAAAGATATGGGTACGGCCTTGCAGGGACGTGTAGCAGGTGTGTTAATTAGTAACTCACAAGGTGGTCCGGATTCTTCACCGACCATATCCATTCGAGGTGGAGGAGATCCGATGTATGTGATAGATGGTATTGTGCAGGATAAGGATGCTTTTTTGCGTATTCCATCACAAGATATTGAGTCGCTTTCAGTCATGAAGGATGCTGCTTCCAGTGCAGTGTACGGAGCTTCAGCGGCAAATGGAATTATTGTAGTTACCACGAAAAAAGGACAAGAAGGGAAAATGAGGGTGAATTATACTTTTGACGGTCAGTATAATACTCCTATCATGCAGCGTGAAAAGTTATCTTCTTATGAAATAGCTACAATGCAGAATACCGTTAGTGATTACATGGGTGATGTAAAACCTTATTCAGACATTGCCTTAGCTAAAATTCAAAGTGGGCTTTTTGCTGATTATCCAAATACGGATTGGTGGGATTTGCTTGTGAAGAAGGGGGCCTTTTCGCAGCGACATACTCTGACAATGGATGGAGGTTCTACTGACACGCGTTACAGAGTATCATTTATGGTTTATGATCAAGGTTCATTACAGAAAAATGTAGCAGGAGAAAATGAACCGAAAGATTATAAGACATATAGTGTCGGATTGAATTTGGTGCATGATTTTAAGAAAACGGGAATTACAATGGGAGTTGATTTGCGTCCTTATGTAATTGACAATAAGTCTTATGGTATAGACCCGTGGAGAGAAATACAGTCTTTGAGTGCCTTGGATAAGGTGTATAATGAAGATGGAAGCTATGCTCCTAATAGTCCGATGGCTTTGTATGGAGATACAAACGGTGCATACAATAAAGATTTTCAGGTAGGTATTGATGCGAATTTAAATTTAGACTGGAATATTCCATGGGTGAAAGGACTGAAAGCTACGTTCTGGGGAGGCTATCAGGTGGGTAATTCAAATAATAAAACCTGGGATGCCTATGTACCGACTTACAATGAAGATGGTTCTGTGGTTACTACTACAAAGCCCTCGCTGACCATGACAAAAAATTATTGGTGGAAGTATGAATTTAATGTCGGATTGAAATACGACCAGTCCTTTAATAAGCATACGGTTGGTGTAGGACTTTTCTATAACCAGAAAGAAAATTATTCAGACTTGATATGGGCAAAACGTACGGACTATTATGATAATGTAGACCAGATTTTTGCAGGACCTTCAGACGGACAGACCAATGGAGGAAGTGCTTCAGAAGGTGGCCGTTTGGGATATGTGGGTACGCTAAATTATGATTATGATGGTAAGTACCTGGTGTATGCGAGCTTTCGTTACGATGGAAATGATGGTTTTGCCAAAGGTTCAAGATGGGGCTTTTTCCCGTCTGTTGCTTTGGGATACATGATTTCGGATGAGCCTTTTATGGAAAAGATAAAGACTGCTATGTCATTGGACATGTTGAAACTGAGAGCTTCTATTGGACAGATTGGTGAAACGTCTTCACGCTTTGCTTATTTATCCAATTGGGCAGTCGATTCGGAAGGTGCCTATGTGGGAGGGGCGGTGGTTCCAACCGCATCTCCTGGAGAGTTGGCTTCTAATGATTTGACCTGGTATACTACAACTACATGGAACTTAGGAGCTGATTTTGCTTTCTTGAATAATCGTCTCTCTGGTACTGTAGATTATTTCTTCCGCAGAACTACTGGTTATCTGATAAATCCAGTGAATCGTTATAATTCTACTTTGGGTAACAATGTGGGTTACAGTGGAAATTTTTATATTTCTGGTTTGCCTAAGGTAATGTCTGATGATGCTTTCAGACGTGCTGGTGCTGAATTTTCATTGGTATGGCAGGATAATATAGGTAAGGTTTCATATAGTATTGGAGCGAATCTTACATTTTATGATGAATTGTGGGAAAAGTATGAACAGGGAGATGATGCGGTGACGTTGGCGAACCCGAATGAACGAACTACGCATGTAACCATAGGAATGGGTGACAGGACACTTTTGTATGATGGATTGTTCCGGGATGCCACTGAGCTTTTGAATTATCCGATACAAAATGAAGGAACTTCCATGATGGCAGGTGATGTGAGATACATTGATGTAAATGGAGATGGTGTCATTAATGATGAAGATGCTGTGTACGATGGAAAACCACGTTCTTCTATCATGCAGTGGGGTATTCCTTTTAGCATAGGATGGAATGGATGGTCACTTGAAGGATTGATTCAAGGGTCTGGTCCTCAATATGGTGTGATGCATAATAATCTAAAGGGAACCGGATGGAACAAAATCTATTACAAAGATCAATTGGACTTTTATTCTCCAGGCAATACTGATGCCAAGTACCCACGTGCGGACAATGATTATGGAGCATGGAACGGTGAATACAATAGGGCTGCTTCTTCATTGTGGCTGATTAATAAAACGTATGCTCGCTTAAAGAATTTGTGCTTGAGCTATGATTTAAAACACAAGTTGTTGAAAAACGTGCAATGGTTGTCTACAGCGAAGATTTCTTTAACCGGAACAAATCTTGTGACCATTTCCCCATGTACGAAATATATGGATCCGGAGTCTGGTCCTGTTAATGATACAGGTACGGTTCAGACACTTGCTTATCCTACTACTCGTACTTATTCAATAGTTTTCAATTTAGGCTTTTAAAAATATATTCGAAATGAAAAAAATAAATATAGCAGTATTGAGCTTATCCATGGCTTTATGTTGTTCTTCATGTAGCGATATTCTAGATAAGTCTCCGCTGGATTTAAGAACAGAAGAAGATGTTTGGAGTGATCCGAACTTGGCACAGATTTACCTGAATGACCTTTGGTATGCTACTGTAAGAAGGGATGTTGGTAATAAATTCGAAACATGGTTTTCATTGTATTCTGGTCCGTTATCTCCTGGTACAGACTTTTCTTCTGATAACTGTTTTACTCGTTGGAACAGAGCAACGGGAGGTATAAAAAATGATGCTAGTTTGAGTGCTGCAAGTATTACTGACCAAATGGGAGCTTTTGACAGTTTTATTGATTTGAGAAGGATTAATATCGCATTAGATCATCTTACGGAAGGTTGTGAAAACTTTAATGAGGATGTAAAGAATGATATGCTGGGGCAGGCTTATTTTGCGAAAGGCTTGGTTTATATAACCCGTGCAAAAGTTTTTGGTGGTTATCCTATTATTGAAAAAACTTTAACTCCTGAAGATGATTTGGCTTTGTCTCGTGCTTCTATTAAAGAAACTTTTGATTATGGTATTAATTGTCTCAATAAAGCGGCTGAGTTGATTAATAAGACCGCTCCGGCCGGAAGACCGGGGAAAGGCGCTGTGTACGGGCTGTTGTCAGAGGCTAATTTGTTGGCCGCCTCTTACATTAAATATGGTATTATTAACGGCATAGAGGAAAATACAGATCTTATTCCATATTATAATGCGGCAATTGAGGCGGTGGAAAAACTTGATGAGTTAGGTATTTATACATTGGAGACTTCCGACAACTGGAGTAAGCAGTTCAATGATTTTGAATATGCATCAGGTTCGACACCGGAGATTTTGCTGGCTTCATTTACTCCTCCTGGACTTTATAACCTGAATTCGTCAAGTCCGGTTGAGTTTGGTAACTATTTACCGACCATGTATGCGGACATCCTTAAAACTGATGTGGTGAACAATTATGGTGGAGTGCCTTATTCTGGATATTCTTTTACTGAATTTTATCAGACCATAACTCCTAACCCCAAAGCCATTGATGAGGCTTTCTATATTACTGATGTGGATGGCAAGGCGAAGAGATGGGAGGAATCAACTAAATTCCAGAAATATATAGAGGTTAAAGACGGAGTCTATTCATTAAAACAGGCTGCGATTAATGACGGATATAGTGACATTGCGGAGCTGATGTATGAAAATCGGGACAAGCGATTCTATTCTACTGTGGTTTATGATGGATGTTCTTATTTTGGAAATCGTTTTGATACACGTGAAGGTGGAAATATGAATCCTAATTCATTTAAGTCATTAAGCAGTACGCAGGGAGCAGTGACTGGATATTTGTTTATTAAACCAGTTCCGCAGACACAAGCTTGGACTTTAAGTACTTTATCAGGATTTCACCGTACATGTTTAAGATTGTCAAGAGCCTATCTGAATGCGGCAGAGGCCTACCTGATGAAGGAAGACTGGAGTAGCGCGAGAATCTATATTAACAAGACGCGTGTGACTCATGGAGGACTGAAGGCCTTGCAGGATGAAACAGGGGATGAGCTTTGGAAAATATATATTGATGAGCGAAATGCAGAGCTAATGTTGGAGAATGACCGGTATTATACATTAATGAGACTGGGAATCAAAAATGGAGCAGAAGGCATTGACCAGCTGAATTTCGGACAGATAAAACAGTTTGAAATATCCAAAGACGGGAAGTCGTATAAATATGTAGACTTGAAATTCGAAGGGTCTAATAATAATTATGTGTTTAATAGATACCGCTATTTGTTCCCTATACCACAAACTGTATTGGAAGAAAATCCAAATTATGCGCCACAGAATCCGAGATATTAATGATTAAAAGAAACTTTTATGAAAAGAATATATAGTATAAAATTAAAATTGGCCTTTTTGCTGGTTTGTGCCATGGGATTTTTCTCATCTTGCCTGAAAGCTGGATTGGAAGAGATTGAGAACTCAAACTTGTGTGAAATTACCTCTATTACTTTTGAATATCGTTGGTTGTCGCAGAATGCCAACGGGTATGATGTATTGAACAGACAACAGCTTACATTGAGTAATAATGTACCTGATAAGGATAATCGGATAGATTTTATTATCACTGTTCCAGCGGCGAATAATTCCGGAGAGTTTAAGACAGCTGTTAGAAATACGGTATCTCTAGATCGGTTGTATCTTACTTCTATAATTAGTCCTGCAGCAAAGATTACTCCGCTGGATGATGCGCCGGCTATGGGTACCCCGGCAAGCTTTGAAATTGGAAAAGAATATAAGTATCAGGTGACCGCAGCGAATGGAGCGACCAAGACTTTTGTTCTTTGTATTGTCGATTTTATTAAGTGATTAGAAATGTTAATTTTAAATTAGGTAGACATGAAAATATATTGGAAAATTTTTGTAGGATGCCTTGTTATATTGGGTGTTATGTCTTCATGTAAAGATGATAATGAAGGCGGAGCGAGCCATGGCGTAGAAATGATGATTACCGGATTTACTCCAGAGCAGGGGTATTCAAGTAATGAAGTAACAATTACCGGGAAAAATTTCGGTACAGAAGAAAACCGTGGGGAGGTATATTTTAATGAAACAGCAGCTACTGAATATGTAAGTTATACGGATACAGAGATAAAGGTGAAAGTTCCTATGGGAGCTTCAACAGGTAGAATCTCGGTTTTGAAAGACGGTAATTATGCTTTTTCTGAAAAAGAATTTACTTATCTCGAAGGAGCAACTTTGGAAAGTCTTTCTGCTACAAGTTCATATATAGGCGATGAAATAACCATTAAAGGAAAGGATTTCTTTGAAGTGGAACCAGCCAATGTGAAGGTTTATTTCGGTGATGCCGTAACTACAGCAACTTCTGTTACAGATACTGAAATAAAGGTAAATGTACCGGAGGATGTCAGTGCAGGTGAGGTGAATGTAAGTGTGGAGTTTGTGGGGTATCAAATAATCTCAGGACTGGTATTTAATGTAATCACTAATCCTCAGATAACAGCGGTAGCCCCCGTCAGTGGATTGGCTGGAAATGATGTTACTATTACAGGACAGAATTTCTATGGATCTGATGAGAACCTTGGCAATGTACATGTATTCTTTGATGATTATGAGGCAGTGGTCACATCGGTTAATTCTGGTCAGATTAAGGTACAATCACCGGTTCCTGATGCGTACGTCTCTAATGGTTATTTAGATATTAATAAAGTAACGGTTAAATATGATGGTCGTGAAGATTTGGTTTTGGGAGATGGTTCTGCTTCAATTTATCAGATTCAGCTTCCTAAAGTAACTTCTGTTTCTCCTGTTTCATTGGGTATCGGTGATGAATTGACTATTAAAGGAGAGAATTTCTATGAACCTTCAAAAGATAATCTGAATATTCATGTGTATGTAGGAGGAAATGAAATAGACCAACAGAGTCTTACAGCATCTACTTCGGAAATCAAATTTACTGTTCCTGAAGGAGTAACAACAGGATCGAATATAGAAGTATATGTTAAGTTTGATACTCCTATCTCTGGAAAATCTTATTCGACAGAAAGTAAGGCGATAGAAATAAAGGCTTCTGCATGGTCGAAGTATTTGTTTATTAAGGATTGTGACACATTTACTTCAGGTTTAAAACTTTGTGAATATTCAAAGGAAAATGAAAGTAATTCTTCAAAATATCTTTTGAGAGAAGTTACTGATCCTGTGAATATGTCACCTGGTAGCGACTATGATTATTCTCAGGTGAAAACTTTTGCAATTTGGGATCTTAAATCAGATGGATACACTGTATTCAAAATTGAAATACAATCAGAGGATAGTTATTGGCTGGAATTTGATGCTACATCTCCTAAACATGTAAAGGTATATGCTGCCTATGGAACTAATGGAATTGATTTCGGTACTGATTCCGAACCAGTAGATGTTTTCTCTGCTACGGGTTCTAGTGGTTATAGTACGTATAAATCAAAGAGTTTATCTCTTGGGCTGTTAAGTGCAGGTACTTATTATATTAAAGTTAAATTTAGTGATGACAATGGTGGATGTATTCGTAATCTAAAAATTACCAATACAGAACCAGCCTCAGAAGAATAAAGGTGGTATAAGACAGAAGATTCACAGTCTTAGCTTTCTGTTTTAGACTGTGAATCTTAAAATCAGAATCTTAAAGTATAGATAGTTATGAATAGTAAAATACATATAGAAATTAAATATTTGTTTTTCAGTCTGCTAATGTTAATATCAAGTATGATGACAGTAGGTTGTAAAAACGAAGATTCAGATATTGATGATAAACCTGTCATTACAGACTTCTCTCCTAAAGAAGGTGATTATCTTACTCAAGTTACAATTACAGGTTCTAATTTTGGTACAAGTCGTAAAGAGGCTTTATCCCATGTGTATTTCAATGGAATAGAGGCTGCTGATTATGTAAGTTATTCGGATAATGAGATTGTGGTGACAGTGCCTCAGGGAACTCTTACTGGTGCTATTACTATTAAAAAAGGCGAATCATATACAAGAAGTTCAGAAAACTTCGTATATAAGGCAATGAGTAGCGACGGATATGAGACTGGTACTGTCATGATGACATTGCTGTGTAAGGATGTTGTTTTTTGTGAAGGTGCTAAAATTAAACCATGTGATTACTGGGATGAAAACGGAACCTCGGCCAATGAAATAGGATATTTTGATGTGACTTCACAAGAATTCAAATACAATTCCGGATATGAAGGTATGGAATCCAAAAGTCATGCTTTGTGGGATTGGAATAGTGGAGATATAGCTATATATAAAGTAAATGTAGAAACAATAGGCAAATACTATATAGGCTTATATACTTCAACTCGTGATCAGAATTGTTATGTTAATGTTGAGATAGGAAAGGATATGGAGGCATTGAAAGATGTTTCGTCAATTAATTCACAATATTCGAGAGATGTGGTGTTCAATGACAGTTGGGGAGATTTCTCAAATTATTTGGAATTTGGGCCATACGAAATTCTTGAACCTGGGGAATACTATGTAAGATTCTTGTTGAAGAATGATAAAAAGGCAGATGCAAGTGCTCCATTGAAATTTATAAAGATGTTCAACTAATAATGTTTCATGTTATGAATAGTAGTTTTTTTAAATATCTATTGATATATATAATGTGCATCGGTTTCTTTGTCGGATGTAATAATGAGACAGAAATCGTATCTGAGGCAGTGCCTGTATTGGAAGATTTTAGTCCGAAATCTGCATTGGTTGGGGATGAAGTGACTTTTACAGGATCAGGATTTGGTGATTATAGGGCAGATGCGGATTCACATGTGTCTTTTAACGGCACAGAAGTGACGCAGTTCGTCAAATATTCAGACAAACGAATTGTCGTGAAGGTTCCAGAAGGTGCTACAAGTGGTAATGTTACATTGAAGATAAATAATACTGAACTTGTAACAGAAGATGCTTTTACAGTAAAGGAACCTGAACCTGAAGTAACAGAACTTCTGGTAACTGGCTTTTCTCCGATGGAAGGATATGCTTTTAACGAAGTTACTATTTCGGGATATAATTTCGGTGCTTCGGTAAATGGGGTAACAATTAAATTTAACGGGGTTGAAGCTGATGAAATTGTAAGTGTTTCTGATAGAGAAATAAAAGTTATTGTTCCAGATGATGCTACTACAGGTCCTATTACAGTAAAGGTTTCTTCCGAGGAATATACTACTACTGATGTTTTTACCTGTAGTGCTGGTGCCACTGTTGCTTCTGTATCTCCAACGGAAGCATGGGCTGGTGAGATTATAACTTTAAAAGGAGAAAACTTCTTTACAGATGTGCCACTTAGTGATATAAGGGTAAGATTCAAGGATGGCTCAGCCATACCGGAAAGTGTTACGGCGAACGAAATTAAGGTAAAGGTGCCTGCTGAAGGTAACACGGCTACTTTGTATGTAGATTTTGGAGAAAAACAGACAGTAAAGGGGCCGTTCTTCCAGGTGTATAAACTTTTTGAAAACGATTTTAATAATGGTGCTTCTTATGAACCGTTTAGAGATAGTCCTGTATGGGCTCCAAGTACAGTAAATGTAGAAAACAATTATCTGAAATTTTATTATAATTATGCAGCTTTGGCTGCCGACAATCGTCGTGAACGTAGAGGTTGTGAAGTTGTGTGTGATTTGATGGTAGTGAAAGATGGCTGGTATGGATTCAAGGTGTTCCTTCCTTCTGGGGCATATCCTCAGAACGTAACAGGTACTATTATTGCACAGTTGTTTAATTCTGGTGACAGAAATTCATGGGCAGGACATGTAAGTGTTGAGAAAAATAAGCTTGTGTTGTCACACAGACATGCTTTAGTAGATCCTGTAACAGCTGAATTTGGAGACATACCATTTGATAAATGGGTTTCAGTAGTTGTGTATTTTAAAGTTGGAATAAACGGAACTGGAAATCTGAAAGCTTGGTCATGGATAGAAGGTCAAACGCCAGGAACATTAAATGCTCCTGCCTATGACTCTGGTCAGGTTGATTTTGGTTTTGGAGAATGGATTGATGACAATACCTTGAACTGTGAGATTACAAAAGACAATATTATAGGTGATTATATAAGTCCAAAATTCGGTATGTATGTACAATGGCCGGCTGATTTGACAATCTATTTTGACGATATCAAGGCTTTACAGGGTAATCCTGAAGATGCATTTGATATTGTAAAACCTGAATAATGATTAAAAAAGAAAGAACAGATAGGTTTACTCCGTTTGTTTGCTTATCTGTTCTTTCCTCAATATAATTGATATGGTGTATAAGAAATCTATTTTAAGCATTTTATTTGTTTCTTTGAGTTTGTATGTCTATCCAAAGGAGCAAATAAGTTTTAAAACATCTTCTCATCCTCGTATTTTTGTTATAGAGGAAGAATGTGAAGGGATTCTGAATAAAGTCAATCAGGTGGAATGGGCACAAAATATCTATCATGATTTGAAAAAAGAAATAGATCCGATTGTGGCTATTCATTTGCAAAACCCCTCGTATGTCATTTCAAGAATGCAGATGCACTGGGAGCCCGGAAAACGATATACTCATTTCTATACGGAGGGAAATTTTGTGACTAGGCGTGAAGGAAATGCTAAATATCCGACGGTTCGTGTCACTTATTCCCGTGCAGCCAGCAATTCGGTTCCTTTGGCTCCGCTCGACAAGATTATACCGTATGGAGACGGTTCGCTTACTAAACCTAAGGGCGAGGCGTTGGGCATTGTGAAGATAACAGAAGGAGTAAATAATATGTTGTCCAGAATTGGTCTGGAGCAGTCTTTTGATACTGTACAGTTTACAAAAACAGGACTTGGAGTGGAAACGGTAAATCGAGCTTTTATTCATCTGGCGTGGAAGTCTTCTATTCTTTATTATTTGACCAATGATAAAAAATATGCTAAACTTTCGGCAGATATTTTGTGGAATTTTGTTCGTGGAGCCTCTCAGCAGGAACAGTTGAATCCTGACTGGGAAGAACGTACCGGAAAAAACAGTATTAATGGATACCTCTCTTTTGAGACATTGGGGGATACACGTCATTTTGCCACCTTACCGTTGGCATATGATATGATTTATAACTATTTGCGTGACGAGTATTTTGAATCTGACCAATATGTAAATGGCATAGAGGGTGAGATGTGGGCTCCTGCGCACAAGGAGGGTAAGGAATGGGCAATGGAGCGTTTTGAGATTATGTTCAAGCGTTTGATTGAGAACAAATTGACCCGTGGAGGAGGACTGAAAGGTAACTGGAACATGAATGAACAGCAGTCGGCCATGTTATATGCTTTGGCATTGGAGGATGACAGTGCATATAAAGATGGAAAAGGGCGTGGGTATTATGTCAATAAATTGATTTATGGACCCACGACCGATAGTCATGGAGCATACATTGATGTGTTGCGTGCCAATATCAGTCCGTCCACAGGACTTTGGCCGGAAGCCCCCGGTGGATATGGACAAGGTTCGAGTGAGCAGTTGGTTCGGTTTGGGTATATTTATTATAAGAATGGAATCGATTTGTTGTCTAAGGACTCATTGTTAAATAAAGTTCCTGGGGCTATGCCTCAGATGATGTTTCCTAACGGCTATATTACCAATATTGGAGATGCATCTTATTCCACCATGTTCACTTCGCAGATAGAACTGATGATGGCTTATGCTGCTGAAAAAAAGGATACAGAGAAGCTGAAGTATTGGGCATCGATGATGAAATACGCCAAAGAACGAAACTTGAATAATGAATTCTATTATTCTTTATTTTTCTATTTACCGGAAATTCCAGAAACTGATGGATTTCCGCATCTGTCAAGAATGTCGTATTCTTCAGTATATTCTTGTGTTTTTGGAAGAAATAATGCAGATGATTATAAAGATGCATTGGCATTTACATTGGCAGGATTTGGAAAGGATATGGGACACCGCCAGCCTAATGGCATGACCATGGAGCTTTACGGACGTGGGTATGTGCTGGCCCCTGATCAGGGAATAGGGCAGGATTACTGGAGTAAGGATACCCATGAATACAAGATGAATGTGGCTGCACATAATACCGTATCTCCTAATGGAAAGGGAGCCGAATTAAACATGCCTCAGAACTTGAAGATTCTTTATGCTGAACCTGGAATAATAGAAGGAGAAGAACCTGAAGATGAATTGTCGCCCAATCATCAGTTTGTGGATGCTGTGAATCATTTCAAGACGAAAGAAATTGATGCGGAACAGAGACGGGTGCTTTCCATTGTGCGTACCTCTCCACATAACGGGTATTTTGTAGATATATTTCGCTCTGGAGTCAAAGATGGGAAGGACAAGTTTCATGATTATATTTATCATAATATGGGAACTGGGTTTGAGGTTTGTGATTCGTCTGGAAAGGTTCTGAAGATGTCTGATGAACCGCTTGATTCTTTATCCGGAAAGGGATATGCTTATTTTACGACTTTAGGCTCAAGCAAACAAAATAACTGCTTTCAGGTAGACTTTCATTTGGGAGTGGACGACACGCACATGAAGATGTTTGTGCCTGAAGGGAAGGACAGGACGGTTTACAAACTTCATTCATTATATAATCATCGCTATTATGAGCCTTCTTTAAAAAAACTGCCCGTACCAGCAGTGCTTATCCGCCATCAGGGAGAAGCATGGAACAATCCTTTTATCGTGATATATGAGCCTTATGGCAACGGGGCAGAAGCGATGCTGGAATCGGTATATGTAGGTAAAACGAAGTGTCAGGAGGGTATAGCAAAAGTTTCGGTAAAATACAAGGATGGCAAGACGCAGGATCATATTGTGCATGCAGAAAATCCCACGTTGGAATCCGAGTACATGGGAACGAAGTTTACAGGGACATATAGTGTGGTCTCCCAAGAAGGAAATACATTGAAATCTGTCTATATAGTGAACGGTAAGTTGCTCAATAGAAAAGGTTTGTCAGTCAGTGCAGCCGATGGAAGTGAGTTTGATGCTTACCTGGAATGGAAAGACGGAAAACTGTATTACAAGTCAAACAAAGAGTTACATATAAAATCGGATGTGAAACAGATTGTTCAGATGTAGGTTATGGATAGTTTGAGAAGAATAAGTTTTATTTTATGTAGTTGCTTTTGTGGAATCTCACTTTTTGCACAGAATATCACGGATTTGTCTGTGATGAATGAGGAAAAGGAGACGGTTGCTGTTGGTGTATCGGATAATCGAAGTACAATCAACGATTCTGTGTTCTTGCATCCAGACCGGATTCGTTACGATAGCCGGTGTATCCAGATAGACGGGAAAGATGTGTTTGTATTTAGTGGTACGTTTCATTACTTCAGAACTCCGCAGCCTTTGTGGGAGAATAGATTGCGTAAATTGAAAGAGGCTGGTTTTAATTGTGTGGAAACTTATATCCCCTGGAACTGGCATGAACGTACGATGCCTAAATCGCCGGAGGACTATTCTTGTCTGGATATGAAACCGCTGGTCGATTTTCTGAATTTGACGGAGCAACTGGGATTGTATGTTATTCTTCGTCCCGGACCGTATATTTGTGCGGAATGGAGCGGTGGGGGATTTCCTCAATGGATCATGCAGAAGAAGCCGGTTAAGCCTCAGTTCGATACGTGGCTACAGAGTACGGACCCGGAGTTTATGAAGTGGAATGAACATTGGTATAAGGCAGTGTGTCAGGTGGTAGAGCCTTATCAGGTTATGCATCGGGAAAAAGGAACTGGAGGAGTCATTCTGTTTCAGATAGAGAATGAATTCAACCGCATTAAATGGTTCCCTAAAGAGAGCAAAAGAGAGTATCTGGTGAAACTGGCTGAAATTGTCAGACAAAATGGCATTGAGATACCGCTGATTACCTGTTGGACAGATGAGGCTCGTAATGTGGAGAACGGACTGCTGAACGGAGTGGTGGACATGGTGAACAGTTATCCTAAATGGAAGGTGGAAGGTGGTTTCGGACGTCTGATTAATCAGCAGTTGAAGACTCAGCCGGGCAAACCTTTGATTTCCGGGGAACTGCAAGGAGGATGGATGAGTGAGGTGGGAGGTAAACTGAGCTGGGAACAAGATGGCTTAGCTCCGGTGCAGACACAAAATATTACTTTGTATGCCTTGCAGAGAGGATTTTGTGCTCTGAATTTCTATATGGCAGTGGGAGGAACGAACCTGGATGACTGGGGGGCAAGGCAGATGACCACTACTTATGATTATGCGGCTGCTATAGGGGAGAACGGGCTGACGAATGAGCGGTATAGGCGGTTTCAAGGATTGGCGGCTTTTGTGAAGGAGCATGGAACTAGAATAGCAAGGGCTATGGTGAAAGATATACCGTATGTGTCGTCCGATAATGAAGTGAAAATGGCCGTTCGTGAAACGGCATCAGGTGACAGGTATTATTTTGTAAGAACGGAAGAACATAGCCGGAATCATTGGGGAAGTATTTTTACGGAAGGGCTGGTACTGGATTTTGCATTGGAGCCTTTTGGGGCTATGGTATATTATCTGCCTGCTGGAAAGAAAACAGGCAAATGGTATCCGGAGTTGCCTCAGCCTTCTTCACGGTGTTACATAAAGGCCGATACGATTCAACTCGGTGCTTCGGTGGGTGTATGTGATTTGCTGCCGAAGAAATGGAATTCGTTGAAGGCTGGTGAGTATGTGGATGATAAAGGAATATATGGACGGCATTTTATTTACTATAAGTGTCAGGCTCAGGAAGGAAAGATTTTGAATGTAGGGCGGATAGGTCATAAACTTATAAATGGTACAGATAAAGATGAGGTACTGGTTAGAGTCAATGGTAATCTACTGCCTGTTTTGAAGGAAGATGCTACGAGTGTTTCGTTCCAATTACCTGGTGACTCTTTGTCGGGAAAACAGGTGGAAGCGATTCTGCTCTTCGAAAGTAAGGGGCTTCATCATCATACTAAAAAGGAAGTGGAGGAGTATTGGAATATTGGGCCGGACTTTGTGAGGTGTGAAGGGAAAGACTTAAAAGTGCAGTATGCCTATACGGAGGAACAACGGGGAAAAGCTGTGTCTGCAGGGAAAATGGATATAAAAGATATTTCGGATGCTGTAGGAAAGGGCACTCCTTTGTTGTTGTGGCATAACTTCTCATTCACTTTATCGGACAAAAAAGTGGTTTATGAACTGGATATAGAGCATGAAGGTAACGGATTTATTTACTTGAATGGTCACTGTCTGGGACGATGCTGGGAGGCTGGGCCGCAGAAAAAGTATTATTTACCTGAATGCTGGCTGAATTATGGGAGTGAGAATAGGATTGTCATCAGCATGCGACCGGGATTGCATGGGGCATCAGTGCGTAGTGCAAGTCTGATACCGGTATGGTAATTGAGGAAAATGAATTTATAATATTAAGGTTGAAAAATAAATGTATGAATAAGAAATTTTTAATGATAGGTATGTTTCTGCTGAATGCAGGATGGACTTTGAATGCACAGGAGGTGAATGTAAAAAGAGAAGGGGAACCTTTTACTCATTATTGGAGTGTGGGAACTTGTGCCGGACGCGCTAATGAGGGATTGCGTACGAGCTGGTTGGAACAATTAAAACTGGCGAAAGAGCATTGTGGCTTTCAATACTTGCGCATGCACGGGTTGTTTGATGATGATATGTTTGTCTATATTGAGAAACCAGATGGAAGTGTGGTGTATAACTGGCAATATATAGATGAGGTGTACGACCGTATGCTGGATGCTGGAGTCAAGCCTTTTGTGGAACTTTCTTTTTTCCCGAAAGGTATTGCGGCAGACAACAGCAAGATGCAGATGTGGTACAGAAACCGCGTCAGTTTTGATGAGAAAAGACTAGGTAAATGGCACGATTTGGTAAAAGCTTTCACGCAACATGTGGTTGATCGTTACGGAGTGGAAGAGGTGCTGACCTGGTACTTTGAGGTGTGGAATGAGCCGAATCTGAATACGAATCCGAAGGCCGGTTTCTTTGATGGTACAAAAAGTGATTATTTTAAGCTTTATAAAGCATCGGTGGCAGCGGTGAAATCGGTTGACAGCCGCTTGAGAGTAGGTGGCCCAGCTAGCAGCAATTTTATTGCTGATACACGTTATGATGGCGAAGTGTATGAACAGTCAAAGTCTCGTTTCTATTCGCAAGATAAGATTAACAAACAGCAGTGGAAAGGTTCATGGATTGAAGATTTTATTGCTTATTGTGAAAAGGAGAATCTGCCTTTGGACTTTATTTCTACTCATCCTTATCCTACAGACTATGCGCTTGACCCGGAGACTGGAAAGAGCAAGGATGCGGTGAGATATGTACATTCTTTACGAGATGACATTAGCTGGATTCGGAAGCAGTTGGCCAAGAGTAAATATCCGGATGCGGAGGTTCACCTGACTGAATGGAGTACGAGTCCGAACAGCAGAGACGTGATGCATGACATTCTTCCTCCAGCTGCCTATATATTGAAATGTAATCTGGATTGTCTGGGTATGGCCAATTCGTTGATGTATTGGACATTTACAGATATTTTTGAGGAAAAGGGTGGAGGTGAAAGTATTTTTCATGGAGGTTTTGGCATGATAAATTTTCAAGGAATGGTGAAGCCTTCGTTTCATGCTTACCGAATGCTGAATCAGTTGGGAGATGAGAAACTATATTATAAGGACCCGCTATTTGTCAGCCGTTCTTCGACTACAGGCAAAGTGACTGCTGTGGCGTTTAATTATCCGAAAGAGTATGAGAATGCGGTTCCTTCTTCCAAAAACTTTCATAATTATATGGAGGCTTCTTCTAAGGAGCTTGAGTTGGAGTTGACTGGTTTGACCCCAGGAACTACGTTTATAGTAGAAACTATGGATAAAGACCATGGAAATGTGTATGATGAATATATGAAAATTGGGGCACCACATTCTCCTAACCGTGAGGAAACAACTTACTTGAAAGAAAGGGCATGGGGCACATTAAAGGAAACAATACGTGTTTCTCAGGATGGTACTTTGAAATTAAAACGGGATTTATTACCTTGGACTTGTATCCTGATTAAAGAATTGTAAGATGATGAGATATGTGATGTTATCGGCCTTGTGGTTGTTGTCATTATTTGTGCAAGCACAAGGTCTAAAGTTGTGGTATGACAAGCCGGCAAGCGAATGGACGGAAGCGTTGCCTTTGGGAAATTCCAGATTGGGGGCAATGGTATATGGTGGACCGGCTGAGGAGGAACTGCAATTGAATGAAGAAACATTCTGGGCTGGGTCGCCTTACCGGAATGATAATCCGAATGCACTGAAGGCTCTTCCTCAAATACGGGAGCAGGTGTTTCAGGGAAATTATATGGCTGCTCAGAAATTAGTTGGACAAAACTTTGAAACAGCCAGGAACGGGATGCCTTATCAGACTATCGGAAGTCTGAAAATGAATTTTTCAGGACATGAGCAGGTAACGGATTATTATCGTGAACTGGATATTGCGAAAGCAGTAGCTACCGTAAGATACCGTGTGGGAGAGGTGGGCTATACGCGTGAGGTATTTGCTTCACTAGTTGATGACGTGATTGTGATTCGTCTGGCGAGTGACAAGCCAGGGCAAATATCGTTAGATTTGTCTTTTGATTCTCCATTGAAGCATGAGGTGTCTGTACGAAAGGGAAACTTATATCTCCGGGTGAAAGGTAACGACCATGAAGGGGTGCCGGGCAAATTGTATGCTGAAACACTGGTAAAAGCTGTGAATGAAGGAGGAGCGCTTTCGTTTGACAAGCAGAAAATGACTGTGCGGCAGGCAGATGTGGTGACTTTGTATGTATCTGCGGCTACGAATTTTGTCAATTATAAGGACATCAGTGGAAATGGGTATAAAAAGGCGTTGGCTTGTTTGAATTCTGCTTGTAAGAAGGATTATTCACGAGCGAGAATGGAGCATGAGGAAAAATTCCAGCAAATGTTTGGGAGAGTAGACTTGCATATTGATTCGGAGGATTACTCTAATGAGCCTACAGATGTGAGAATTAAGCAATTCAATGTTCGAAATGATGCCGGACTAGCTACCTTGTTGTTCCAGTATGGACGTTATTTACTGATTTCTTCATCGTTGCCTGGTGGACAGCCGGCCAATTTGCAAGGTATTTGGAATAAAGAGGTTGTAGCACCTTGGGATGGAAAATATACCGTGAATATCAATTTACAGATGAATTACTGGCCGGCTGAGGTGACCAATCTGAGCGAATGTCATGAACCGCTTTTCCGTATGCTGGAGGAGTTGTCTGAAGCAGGAAAGGAAACAGCTAGGGTTATGTATGGGTGCAATGGCTGGGTATTGCATCATAACACGGATTTGTGGCGTTGTACGGGTATGGTGGATAAAGCTTTTTGGGGTATGTGGCCTAATGGAGGGGCTTGGCTTTGTCAGCATTTGTGGCAACACTTTTTATTTACGGGGGATAAAGAGTTTTTGAAAGCATATTATCCGGTCATGAAAGGAGCGGCAGATTTCTTTATGGATTTTTTGGTGACACATCCTGCTTATGGATGGTTGGTTACTTGTCCATCTAACTCTCCGGAACACGGTCCGGAAGGTGATGAGAAAAAGAATGCGCCATCGACGATAGCTGGTTGTACGATGGATAACCAGATTGCGTTTGAATTGTTGTCCAATACTTTGTGTGCCGCCAGATTGTTGAATGAAAAAGAAAGCTATATGCTTCGGTTGCAGCATAAAATTGATTCATTGGCACCAATGCAGATTGGTCGTTATAATCAGTTGCAGGAGTGGCTGGAGGATGTGGATAATCCGGAAGACAAACACCGGCATATTTCACATGCGTATGGATTGTATCCTGGCAATCAAATTTCTCCTTTCCGGAATCCATTGTTGTTTCAGGCTGTCAGAAATACGTTGTTGCAACGGGGAGATGAGGCTACAGGGTGGTCTATCGGATGGAAGATTAACTTGTGGGCACGTTTGTTGGATGGCAATCATGCGTATAAAATCATAGGGAATCTGTTGAAAGGGCGTACTTATCCTAACTTGTTTGATGCACATCCGCCTTTTCAGATAGATGGGAATTTTGGTTATACGGCAGGAGTTGCTGAGATGCTGGTGCAAAGTCAGGATGAGGCGGTACATTTGCTACCTGCTTTGCCGGATGTATGGAAGAGCGGACAGGTAAAAGGGCTGAAGGCTCGCGGAGGTTTTGTGGTGAATATGCGGTGGCAAGGCGGTCAGCTGTTGGATGCTGAAGTTTATTCTGGTTTAGGAGGAAACCTGCGTTTACGTTCGTATGTCCCTTTGAAAGGTGAAGGTTTAGTAGAAGCAAAGGGAACTAATTCGAATGCGTATTATCAGCCGACGAATATCAAATCACCTTTGATTTCAAAAAATATTACTCCTAAGTATCCTTTATTGTATAGAGTATATGAGTATGATTTGGAGACATTGCCAGATAAGTCGTATAAAATAGAAAGAGCTTTTCTATAAGATAAGAATGCCACAGGTTTGTAATAAATCTGTGGCATTCTTGTCTTATAATTTGTTTTTAGAAGCGGCAACGGATGTCAATTCCCACTTGTACGGGACGTCCTTTTTGTGCGAATCCACGGCTCATTGTTTCAAAGTAGAAAGCCTGATAATCTTTGTTTAAGGCATTGTTTACCCAGAAACCGATTTGTCCGTTACCCTTGTTCAAGCTGAGTCGGCCGTTCAATGTGCCGTAAAGTGCCTGACTGGCATT